>ENA-UEPJ01000798-UEPJ01000798.1-human-gut-metagenome-genome-assembly--contig:-NODE-798-length-41427-cov-11.774655_pt1 | contig 41427 bp, 39 predicted proteins | sample MGYA00242890_ERZ507896 | MGnify/ENA primary metagenome ERZ507896 (study PRJEB26167, sample SAMN06115508) | human gut metagenome | host: Homo sapiens | place: China:Qinghai | collected 2015-08-20...
TGCACCTCTAGCTCAGTTGGTAGAGCAACTGACTCTTAATCAGTGGGCCCAGGGTTCGAGTCCCTGGAGGTGCACCAGATATTGAACGTCAAATCGTAAGATTTGGCGTTCTTTCTTTATGTAGGAAAGCGGCTGCACACTTTCTGCACACCGTTTGCACATTTGCCCAAATCAGGGGCTTTTCTGCGCAAGGTTTGCACAGCCTGCTTTCCTTTGCATAAAAAGAAGAAATTTTAGGCGAACAAGGCTCTCGTCAATTCTCTGCGTTCGTCTGCGTCCATCAGCCGGATGGCTTCAAGGATCTCCTTGCCGGAGATTTTTGTTGCCGCCGGCTTTTCATTTTGCCGGGGCTGGGGTGCTGCCGGGGTCAGGTCTTGGGAATAGAAGTTCGCTTCGATCTTCTCGGTCAGTTCCAGCCGGGGCTTGTCCTGCGTGTGGGCGTAGGTGTCCATCAGGACAGATGCGGTGGCGTGACCTGTATTGCCCTGCACCGACTTGAAGTCGCCGTCCGACTGCAAGAGCTGATAGGTGGCACTGGAGTGCCGCAGACCATGGAACACGATCTGTTCAAACTCCGGGTGCTCCGCTCTCCACAGACGGTACCATTTCGTCAGCAGCTCCGGTGCGATGGGCAGACCGTCCGGGAGCCGGAACAGCTGTCCGCAGTTGCTGTACTTCTCCGGGGCGCTCTGCTCGTCCTGCTTGAGCTTTTCAAGCCATGCTTGAAGTTCCTCTTTCAGAGGTTTGGTCATATACAGGATACGATTTGACTTCTTGGTCTTGGGCTTTTTCAGGATGAGAGAGGATTTGCTACCCTCACGCCTGTCCGGGAACGTGTAGTAGACCTGCTTGGGGTCGAGCTTTTCCAGAGCGTCCTTGTTGGCTCGCTGCATGGTCTTATTGACCGAGATAGTGCCACGCCCATCGGCTGCATCTACCGAGGAGACTTTCGTTTTTGCCGCATCGTTTTGTACGATGCGGCGTTTTTTATGTCTAAAAAAACTTGGCTGACCGTGCCGGGTTCCGAACCCTGAAGTCGGATGCGAACCGGGTGGGGTCATCCATGTACTTTTTGAAAATCCATCGGTTTCACGCTTCTTTCTTTGCATTTTGCAGAGTTCTGCGGGCAAGCACATCGCTTTTATGCCCCCTTCTCGGAAATTTCTTCAAAAATTTCCGCGCCATCGTAGGTTGATACAGCCTTGAGCTGCTCCACTTGATTGAAGCTGGCGCTGAACTGCCTCACCCACCGCAAGTAAAAGAAAAAAATAGGATAAGCAAGCCGCCCGGGAGGATCTGCGGATCTTCCCGGGCGGCTTTTTTCACAGGCGCAGACGGCGCTGCTTTTGCCGGATTCATCCCCGGGCGTCCTGCCGGGTGGTGTGGAAGTACTCCTTGGGGGTCATGCCGTACTCCTTTTTGAAGGCGCGGAAAAAGTGGTTGTAACCGCCAAAGCCGCTGGTCTTGTACACCTCGGTGATGGGCAGCCCCTGCTCAATGAGGGTGCAGCAGCGGTCTAACCGCGCCTTTACGATATAGCGGTGCACCGTCTGCCCGGTCTGGCGTTTGAATTCCCGGGCAATATGTTCCCGGGAGACGAAAAACTCCTTTTCCAGCCGCTCCAGCGTCAGTTCCTCGGTAATGTGCGCCTGAATAAACAAAAACACCTCGTCCAGCATCAGGTGGTGGCGGCTGACCGATGCGGTGTGGAACTCCGCATGGATGCAGGCACGCAGCGCCAGCACCACAAACATTTGCAAAATACCGTGCTCGAACACCGCTGCACCGAACTGGGTGCGCTCCTGCGGGAGCATCAGCAGCTTCCGGGCAAGGTTTTTCAGCAGCATATAGATCTGGCTGTCCGGGCGCACAGCCACCTGCCGGAAGGGCACCACGTTGAAGTTTTTTTCAAGGTCGGTATCTGCGTCCGAAAGCTGCGCCAGCGTCTGGGGGGACAGCTGCACCCGAATAAGTTCCAGCGGGCCGTAAGCACCGGCGTATTCCAGTCTGCCGCCCTGACCGGGCTTGAAGATGATGAGATTCTGCTGCTGTGCGGGCAGCACCACCTCGCTGCACCGGAACACACCGCTGCCCCGCATGACCAGAAACAAATCATAATACGCGCCGGAATAAAAATCCCGGACGGCACTCTGCTCAAAAAGATAACGCTTGGCTGTATAATTCACCAAAAAGTCCTCCATGAAACTGTCATGTGTAACAGATTGTTGTACACAACAGAAAAGTACAACTGTTATAATTGCATAATACATCAATTTGCGATAGTTTTCAATCATTTTTTGGATATGTATTGATGAAAAATTAACGTATAATGCAAACGTAGAAAAGAGACTTGTGCGAAAAGTCTCGTGGTTTCACTGTTTTTAAGGAGGATAAAACACAATGGACCAGAAAAAGACCATCCGACCCTTCTCCATGAAGGACAAGATCGGTTATACGCTGGGCGATCTGGGCTGCTGTTTCACCGAGCAGTACCGTGCCATGTATCTGTCGATCTTCTACACCCTGATCCTGCAGGTCAACCCCTTCCACGTGGGTATCCTGCTGCTGATCACCAAGATCTGGGACGCCGTGAATGACCCCATCATCGGTGCCATGGTGGACTCCCGCAAGGCCACCAAGGGCGGCAAGTTCATCCCGTGGATCCGCGCCTTCTCCTTCCCCATGGCAGTGCTGTGCATACTTGGCTTTGTCAATGTAGGCAATATCAACTACGGCCTGCGTCTGGCCTACATGTTCGTCACCTACGTTCTGTACGAGGCGCTGTACACCTGCGTCAACGTGCCCTTCGGTACTCTGTCCAGCGTGATGACCGATGATGTCAGCCAGCGCACCGCACTGTCCCGCTACCGCAGCCTTGGCGGCACCATCTTCATGACCGTCATGGTCATGATCGGCCCCCTGTTCCTGTATGTGGACAACAAGCCCGTGGCTGGCCGCTTCCTGATGCTGGCCTGCATCTGCGCTATGCTGGGCCTGCTGTGCCTGCAGATCACCTGCGTGTGGTGCAAGGAGCGCGTGGAAGTGCCTGAGCGTCCGCAGGGCGAAAAGCTGAACTACCTGCACGTGCTCAAGGAGATCTCTCACAATAAGGCTCTGCTGGGCGTTATGTTCTTCAGCCTGACCGGCATGATCGGTGCTTCCGTGGTCAACGGTCTGAACACCTACCTGTATAAGGACTTCTTCGGCAACGTTAAAATTCAGGCTGTCTCCGGTATGCTGAGCGTGCTGTACGCTGTGCTGTCCTTTGCCATCACCCAGCCTCTGGCCAACAAGTTCGGCAAGAAGGAGTGGTGCTGCATGGGTGCCGGCTTTGCCGCCATCGTGTTCGGCATCCTGTTCTTCTTCCCCGTCCACAACCCTGTGGCCTTCATCGTCATCAACGGTATCTGCTATCTGGGCGCTTCCGGTATGCAGGTGCTGATCTGGGCCATGGTCAACGACGCCATCGACTACCACGAGCTGCAGACCGGCGAGCGCAACGAGGGCATCGTCTACTCCACCTACTCCTTCTTCCGCAAGCTCGCAAGCGCCATTTCCGGCAGCCTGTCCAGCTTTGTTCTGGGTGCTATCGGCTACAACGTGACCGCCGGCGCTGTGCAGACCGCAGGCGTTGTGAACGCTATCTGGAAGAGCTACACCGGCATCTACTTCCTGGGCTACGGCATTGCAGTTGCCATCCTGTTCTTCGTCTACCCCCTGACCAAGCAGAAGACTGCTGAGATGCTGACCGAGCTGAAGGCTCGCCGCGCCGCAAAGGAGAGCAAGTAAACCATGAAAATCTTACAGGTTCAGTTTAAAAACCGCAATGGCCACACCCTGCGCGGCATCGTGACCCTGCCCGACACCGAGGGCAAGGTACCCTTTGTGGTGCATCTGCACGGCTTTGCCGGCAGCTGCAGCGGCTACAAGTCCATGTACACCCATCTGTCCCGCGCTCTGGCAGCGCAGGGCATCGGCAGCGCCCGGTTCGATTTCTACGGCAACGGCGAGAGCGACGGCGAGTTCGAGGATATGAGCTTTGACGGCTTGCACACCGATGCACAGGATATCTTTGCATGGGCCGCTGAACAGCCCTATGTGGACAGCGAAAAGCTGTTCCTCTCCGGCCAGAGCATGGGCGGCTACATTGCAGCCTCCTGCGCACCGGTCATCCAGCCCCACGGCCTGATTTTGCTGTGCCCGGGCGCCGGGATGTGGTTCGGCTGCGCCCAGCGCGCCGACGGCATTATGCAGACCGGCAAGGACTACGCCGACATGGAGGGTCTGTGCTACAAGATGGCCTTTAACTACGAGATGGCAAAGCACCCCGACCCCTTTACCGAGGCCAAGGGCTACAACGGCCCGGTGCTGCTGCTGCGCGCCGACGATGACCGTCTGGTGGACGAGGGCACCTGCAGCCGTTACGCACAGGTGTACACCGCACCCGATGTGGACACCATTGCAGGCGGCGGCCACAACTTTGCCACGCTGGCAGCCCGTGCCGCCGTGGAGGAAAAGACCGCAGCATTCATCAAAGCAAATCTGTAAAGCAAAGCGTATCTGCAAGGAGGCTTTTGTATGGAAAACGTGATTCTGCAGCCCATTGAGGTGGGCGGACAGACCTTTAAAAACCGCATCATGTTCCCCCCGCTGACCACCGGCTACGAGAAAAACGGCATGATCAGTGAGCAGGACATGGGCTTCTACACCCGTCTGGCAAAGGGCGGCGTGGGCTACATCGTTATGGGCGATGTGGCACCCATCAACAGCTTTTCTCCCACCCCCAAGCTGTTTGACGACAGCCAGATCCCTGCCTTCAAGGCACTGGCCGACAGCGTACACGCCTACGGCACCAAGCTGGGCGTCCAGCTCTTCCACCCGGAGTACGATGTAGACGCCATCAACAGCCTGTTCATGCAGAAAAAGTTTGATGAGATGCGTCAGCGCCTGCATCACGACATGATGTTCTTCACTGATGAGGTCAGCGAGGAGATGCTCATGGCCATCATCGATAAGATGTGCGCCTGCGCAGTGCGTGCCCAGAAGGCCGGTGTGGACGTCATTCAGATCCACGGCGACCGCCTGAACGGTTGCCTGTGCTCCACCCGCATGAACCACCGCACCGATAAGTTCGGCGGCAGTCTGGAGAACCGCGTCCGCTTTGCCCGGATGCTGACCCGCGCCATCCGCAAGGCTGTGCCGGATATGGTCATCGACTACAAGCTGTCCATCGTCACCCCGCAGCGCGGCAAGGGCGGCATTGACGAAGCCGACGCCGTGCAGTTTGCCCAGTGGCTGGTAGAGGACGGCGTGGATATGCTCCACGTTGCGCAGGCCAACCACACCGGCAACATGGCCGACACCATTCCTCCCATGGGCGTACAGCCCTACGGCTTCTTTGTCAAGATCGCCGGGGACATCAAAAAGGCCGTCAATGTGCCGGTCAGCGCCGTGGGTCGTATCGTGGACGCCGACATGGCTGCGCGTGTCATCGAGAGCGGCATGGCAGATATCGTTGCCATGGGTCGTCCGCTGCTGGCAGACCCCGACTGGGGTACCAAGATCGCTGCCGGGAAGGCCTGCGATATCCGCCGCTGCATCAGCTGCAACAAGGGCTGCACCGATGCCATCCAGAACCGTCAGTTCCTCTCCTGCGTGCTGAACGCGGAGAACGGCTACGAGAACACCCGCAGCATCCAGCCCGCAGCGCAGAAAAAGAAGATCGCCGTCCTCGGCGGCGGCCCTGCCGGTCTGGAAGCCGCCCGTGTGGCAGCGCTGCGCGGCCATGACGTGACCCTGTTTGAAAAGACCACCTCTCTGGGCGGTCAGCTGAACATTGCCTGCGTACCTCCCCGCAAGGAGGAGATGCGCCGCGCCGCACAGGACCTGATCCACGCGGTCTGCAACGCCGGTGTGCACCTGTGCATGGGTCAGACCCGCACCGCAGAGCAGCTGAAGGATGCCGGTTTTGAGGCCGTCATCAACGCTGTGGGCGCACACAGCGCTGCACCCCGCATCCCCGGCATCGACAGCGTGAACGTTGCCGACGCTTGGAGGGTGCTGGCCGGTGAGCAGCAGGTGTACGGCACGGTTGCCGTCATCGGCGGCGGCATGGTGGGCTGCGAGACCGCAGAGTATCTGGCTGCCCGCGGCTGCAAGGTGTCCGTTATCGAGATGATGGACAAGATCGCCGCAGGCGAGAGCACCACCATTCTGCCTACCCTGCTGGAAAACTATAAGACCTACGGCGTGGAGCAGTACCCCAGCCACAAGGTCAAGGAGTTCCGCATGGACGCCGTCGTCTGCGAGAACAAGGACGGCGCAGAGGTGACCATCCCCTGCGACTACATCGTGCTGGCTATGGGCGCACGCTCCAACGAATTTGACGCTGCTGCGCTGGAAGCTGCCAGCATCCCGGTGTATTCCATTGGCGATGCCGCCGGTAAGGCAGCGGACATCTCCAACGCCATCCGCACCGGCTACGATACCGCCTGCCAGCTGTAAAACAAAAATATCGTTCTATTTGTGGGTCAGAAACGCCTGTGGGCGCTTCTGACCCACTTTTTTTGCCCTCTCAGGCAAAGCCGTCAGGGTTTTGCCTCGCCCTCTCAGGCGCTCCCGCGCCAGCTCTCCCAAGGGGAGAGCGGACACGCCCGGAAACTTTACGGGTCAGCCGGGAACTGTACCGCCACCGCTTAAGCCTTCACCCACCGGGGGAAGGTGGCGCGTAGCGCCGGATGAGGGGCAGCACCAGCTCCCCCGAAGGGGTAGCCAAGGTTTAAAGCCCATTGCTAAAGTATTAGGCATCATGAGGAGACTTTCGGCAGTGCTCTTGGCTCTCCCTTTGAGGAAAGACTTCCACCCGCTCCGGGGGAAGATGTCGCGGAGCGCATTCAAAATCATCCCACATAAAAAGGCTGCTGCACAAAACCCTGTGCAGCAGCCTTAAATATTTTACGTTTACAACAGATCAGATGCTGAACTGCACGGCGCAGAAGGCGGCATAGATGCACAACAGTGCAATGCCCTGCGGGCGGCTCAGCTTGCCCTTGATCAGAGCGGGCAGGGTGAGCAGCAGCATCACGGCAAACATGACCGGGAACTCCAGCACCAGCGATGCGTTGTGTCCGAACAGCATGGAGTTCTGCGGGATGGTAAAGGGTGCCAGCGTGACAGACACGCCGCTGACCAGCACTAGATTGAACACGTTTGCACCGATGACGTTGCCCAGCGACAGCGCGCCGTGACCCTTGGCCAGCGAGGTGATGGCGGTGACCAGCTCCGGCAGCGAGGTGCCCAGTGCCACAAAGGTCAGCGCAATGACCGACTCCGGCACGCCCAGTGCCTGTGCGATGAGGGTGCCGTTGTCCACCAGCAGGTCAGCGCCCACAGCAATGAGCACTGCACCGATGGCAAGCAGACCCAGCTCCTTGGCAAAAGACCCTTCCTCTGCCTGCTCCTCCTCTTCCGGGGCGGGGGCGTTCTTCATGGCCAGCACGTTGCACACGATGTAAGCCACGAACATCGCCAGCAAGATCAGGCCCACCGGGCGGGTGAAGGAGCCGGTGGTGTAAGCCACACCGGCATAGAAAGCGGCAGCCACAAAGAAGAAGGCTACCGGGGTGCGCAGGCTTTTGGGGTCAACCTTGCCCGGGCGCACCGCAATGGTAATGGCGGCGATCAGTGCAGAGTTGCAGATGACCGAGCCGATGGCGTTGCCGTAGGCGATCTCGCCGTGACCGGTGAGTGCAGAGGTGGTGGACACCATGACCTCCGGCAGGGTGGTACCAATGGACACCACCGTAGCACCGATGAGCAGCTCCGGCACATGGAAGCGGCGGGCGATGCCGGTGGCACCGTCCACAAACCAGTCGCCGCCCTTGATCAGGCACAGCAGACCCACGATAAACAACAGAACAGGGATCAGCATAAAATCTCTCCTTTTTCGAATGGTGTCGGCAGAAGCGCAATAAAAAAGACCTTTATCACATCCTGCCCGGAACGGGGAAATGTGATAAAAGTCTCAAGCATCGGTACTGCATCGGGCATCTCTGCCGGGTCTGTCGCTGCAGCACAGCGCACTTTTTAACAAAGGTACGCCCCTTACTCCCTTTTATCCAGAGGGTATTATACCTGCTTTGGGACAAAAACGCAAGGGGAAAATGGAATTTATTCTGCCTTGGTCACTTTTTTGGCGTTGGGATAAATGCGCTCCATGCGGGCATTGTCAAAATGCTCGTCCAAAAATACCTCCAGCTGCCCGTTGGGCGCTTCGCCGCTGGTGCGGGCATCGTACCGCGCCAGTGCCAGCGCGCTGGTGAGCATATTCACCGCCATAAACACCGCCAGCACCGCCGTCATCCACGGGCGGATATGGCTGCGCACCTTTTTCATCAGCCTGAGCACCAGTGGGTAGCCGTAGCGCATCCACAGCACCGCCGCAATGCCCCAGAAAAAGCAGTACAGCAGGTTGATGCGCCCGCCCAGATTGAACTTGAACTTGCTGTAATCCCAGAACACCGTGCCGAACAGCAGCTCGGTGACAGCGCTGCACACATACTCGTACACGCCGCCCAGCACCGTGCCGAAGGCGAAGAGATAGCGGTCGCTTTTTTCCTGATTCTGCCGCAGCAGCACGGTAGCCATGGCCAGCGCCAGACCCCACACCACGCTGAAGGGCCCCCATACCAAGCTGGAACGGCTCATCCACACCCCGGCGGTCAGGCGGCAGAACACCGTCTCCACCATATCACCCAGAAATGCCCCGATGACGAACAGCCACAGCAGGTCTGCCGCGCTGAGGAAGTCGATCTCCCCTTTCTGCACCGCCGTGGGCTGCTGCCGGGCGGCTTCCGGGTAGGCGCGCTGGATGCGCTTTTCCACATACACGGCAATGCGGCGGCGCAGGGTGTCGGAGCGCTCTTCCAGCTTCTGGTTCAGCTGTTCCAGCACCGGGTGCTGCGCCGCATACCGTCCCACCAGCACCGCCGAGCCCAGCTGATCCAGCGCCGCAATGCCAAGCGCGACCCATACCAGCGGATGCAGCAGCCAGTCCGGCACAAGAGCACACAGCCGCAGCAGCAGCCCGTTGCCCCACAGCACAGTCACCATGCCCAGCGCACCCCACAGTACCGAATACTGCAGGCAGACGTAGCCGTTCAGGTTGAACTTTTTATCAGAATAGTCCCACCATTTGCGGTTGTGCAGCCGCTCCAAAAGCTTTGCCGTGAGCCACTCCACCACGGTAGCCGTGAGCATACAGGCCACAAACAGCGCCACGGGCTTTGTACGCATATCTGCAAAGCCTACTGCCATCAGGATGGCCGTGGTGCCGTAGACAAAGCAGAACGGCCCCGCCGCCATACCGCGGTTTGCAAACCGCTTGCCCCGGAAGGTGGCTACCACGGTCTCCCCTACCCACCCAAGGAAGGAATAGACCAGATACAGCACACCCAGCGTGTAGAAATTCAGTGTCATCGTGCTTTCCTCGCCTTCTCGTTTTATGTCTTGATTGTACTCGCTTGCGCCGGTTTACACAAGGGGCGCGGAAAAATGTTACAATTGGCGCGGGATTTCATTTTACGAACGCATCATTCCGGGCAGACTGCGGTCTGCCCGGAATGATGCAATTGAAAAACATTTTTCCGCTAAAAAAAAAGCCGCTGCACAAGCACGGTGCAGCGGCTCTCAGGGTCATTTTTTACAGCTTACAGCTGGCTCTTATACAGCTCCACGATCTCCTCCACGCTGGTGTCGCGGGGGTTGCCGGGACGGCAGGCGTCTGCAAAAGCAGACTCGGCGAGGAACTGGATGTCCTCTTCCTTCAGGATGCCGTGCAGGTTTGCGGGAATGCCCACGTCTGCGCTCAGCTGCTTGACGGCGGCGATGGTAGCATCGGCTGCCTCCACATCGTTCATCTCGTCAATGCCCTGCACGCCCATTGCCTTGCCGACTGCACGGTAACGCTCGCCTGCCACGGTCTTGTTGTACTCCAGACCCACCGGCAGCAGGATGGCGCAGGCCACACCGTGCGGGGTGTCATATAGGGCGGACAGACCGTGTGCCATGGAGTGGACGATGCCCAGACCCACGTTGGAGAAGCCCATACCGGCAATGTACTGGCCCAGAGCCATACCCTCGCGGCCTTCCGGGGTGTTCTGCACAGCACCGCGCAGGCTCTGGCTGATCAGCTTGATGGCTTCCAGATGGAACATATCGGAGATGACGCAGTGGCCCTTGGTGATGTAGCCCTCGATGGCGTGGGTCAGCGCATCCATACCGGTAGCGGCGGTCAGGCCCTTGGGCATGGAGGACATCATGTCGGGGTCAACGACGGCGATCTCGGGGATATCGTTGGTGTCCACGCAGACGAACTTGCGCTTCTTCTCCACATCGGTGATGACGTAGTTGATGGTGACCTCAGCAGCAGTACCGGCGGTGGTGGGCACTGCGATGGTGAACACGGCGTGCTTCTTGGTGGGAGCAACACCTTCCAAAGAGCGGACGTCCGCAAACTCGGGGTTATTGATGATGATGCCGATGGCCTTTGCGGTATCCATGGAGGAGCCGCCGCCGATGGTCACGATGCAGTCAGCCTCAGCAGCCTTGAAAGCGGCCACGCCGTCCTGCACGTTGGCGATGGTGGGGTTGGGCTTGATCTCGCTGTAAACAGCGTAGGCAAAGTTTGCAGCATCCAGCAGGTCGGTGACCTTCTTGGTGACGCCGAACTTGATCAGGTCGGGGTCGGAGCAGACGAATGCCTTCTTGTAGCCGCGGGCGGTCAGTTCGGGAACGATGTTCTCAATGGCACCGTGGCCATGGTAGGAGATGGTATTCAGAACGATGCGGTCAGCCATAGTTATTTTTCCTCCAAATCTCTTTTCCGCCGCTTTCCGGGCGGAGCTCTCTGTTTTTCAGCATAGCACATTGTCAAAAGCTTTGCAATGTGAAATTGTTTGAATTTATTGTAATTTTTTATCCATGTGCAGTGTTTTATGGGCACTTTTTCAAATTTCACACAGTTTTATGATGTTTTTTCTTTTTCCCCTTGACAAGCAGAGCAAATCGTGTATTATTGTATCAAGCGCTTAATACAGCAAGACAAGGAGATGATACCATGGGCGAACAGTTTGATGCCAGCCGCCCGATCTATGCCCAGCTTGTGGAACGGCTGAAGGCCCGGATCCTGGCCGGCACCTACCCGCCGGGCGGGCATCTGGATTCGGTACGGGATCTGGCCGCAGCCGCCGGGGTGAATCCGAACACGATGCAGCGGGCTCTTGCCCAGCTGGAGACGGAAGGTCTGGTGCACACCGAACGCACCGCAGGCCGCTATGTTACGGAGGACACTGCATTGATCGAACAGCTTCGTGCCGACACCGCCCGGACGCTGGCGTCGGATTTTCTGGAAAAGATGCGCGGCATCGGCTACAGTCCCGTACAGACAGCCGCGCTTTTGGAACACTGGGACGCAAAGGAGGACCGCAATGAGTGAACTTTTGAGCTGTGAAGCACTGACCAAGTGCTACCAGAAGGATAAGACCGCACTGGAAAATGTAGACCTGCACATCGGCTTTGGCCGCATCGTGGGTCTGCTTGGCCCCAACGGCAGCGGCAAGACCACCCTCATCAAGCTGGCGAACGGTCTGCTGCAGCCCAGTGCAGGCAGCATCCGGATCGCCGGCATGACCCCCGGGCCGGACACCAAAGCCATCGTGTCCTATCTGCCGGACGCCGACTGGCTGCCGGACTGGATGCGTGTGGAGCAGCTGGTGGAAATGTTCCGCGAATTCTATGCCGATTTTGACCCCGCCAAGGCGAACGAAATGCTGGCCCGGCTGGAACTGGAACCGAAGGCGCGGCTCAAAACCCTGTCCAAGGGCAGCAAGGAAAAGGTGCAGCTGATCCTGGCCATGAGCCGCGCCGCAAAGCTCTACCTGCTGGATGAGCCCATTGGCGGCGTGGACCCTGCCGCCCGGGACTACATCCTGAGCACCATCCTGAACAACTATAGCCGGGATGCGACCGTCATTCTATCCACCCACCTCATCGGCGATATCGAGCCCATTCTGGACGAAGCCGTCTTTTTGAAGGATGGCCGGGTGTTCGCCCACCGCAATGCCGAAGAGCTGCGCGAGACCGAGGGCATGAGCGTGGATGCATATTTCCGGGAGGTATTCAAATGCTGAAACAGCTGTTAAAATATGAATTCAAGGCCACCGGCCGCACCTATGGCGGGCTGTATCTGGCCCTTGTTGCGCTGGCAGTGCTGAGCGGCTTTTCCCTGCGCAGCTCTTCCAAGGACGACTTTGCATCTCTGCTGCTGTTCGCCTACATGGTCGTAGCCGTTGCGGTGGCAGTGGTGTCCGTGATGACCATTGTGACCCGCTTCACCCGCAATCTGCTGGGCCGCGAAGGCTACCTGATGCACACCCTGCCGGTGACGGAAAGCCAGCTCATCCTTTCCAAGCTGATCTCCAGCGTGGTGTGGATGCTTTGCAGCAGCATCGTGGGCATTTTCTCCTTTGCGGTGATGCTGCTGGCTCTGTCTCTGAACAGCGCGGCCCTGCAGCAGCTGCCGGAGCTGTGGCAGAAAGTGGTGGAGATCTTCCGCATGACCGGCAGCTCCGGGTGGCTCTGGCTGATCTTTGAAACGCTGAACGGGCTGGTGGCACTGGTGTCCAGCATCCTGTGCATCTATGCCGCATGCATGATCGGCCACCAGTTCAAAAAGCACATGGTCCCGGCCGGTATTCTGGCATTTTTCCTGCTGTCCTTCCTGCAGAACTGGCTGACCGAAGGCGCCGACAGTGCCGACATGCTGCAGGCTGTTTCCTATTCCACCCTTGGCGGTGTGGATGTTTCCATTGCTGCGCCCAGTGCTTTCACCACCCTGTTCGGGCTGGCGGTCAGCATTGCCTTTGCCGCAGGGTACTTCCTGCTGACCCGCTGGCTGATGGAGCATAAGCTGGATCTGGAATGATTTTAATGTCCTCCGCTTTCGCTCTGGACATTTTCAGCGGAACTATTTCTTAATTGCAATAAGGCCGAACCATAAACTTCATCTGATACAAAAAACATCTGCAAGCTGCCCCATTCCGGGCAAAGTTTGCAGATGTTTTTCTTGTTATAGAGTGTTCAGCACTCGTCGTACTGCTTTTTCAGGTAGTTCAGGCATTCCACCGCGTTTTCCGGGGTGGTATTCTCCAGCGTTGCAAAGATATAGGGCTTTTCCTGCTTTGCAAACCGCAGGATGGTGCGGTAGTCCTCCATGCCTCCCTGCCCTGCACCCGTAGCAGCCAGCTGGCCGCCCGCATCCTTGCGCAGAAAATCCTTGAAGTGGATCATGGCGATGTCCTTGCCCAGAAGCTCGATGGCCTCGGCGAACACTTCCTCGCGGCGGTCCACATTTTCCATGTTCAGCAGGTTGACGGGGTCGAACAGGATCTGCAGGTTCGGGCTGCCGATCTCGTCCAGCACGGTGCGGGCGCGTCTGGCATCGTACACGATGTGCTTGACCACCGGCTCAATGGCAATGGTCACGCCGTACTGCTCGGCACAGCGCACCACCGGCTTGAAGTTCCGGATAAAAGTAGCAAGGGCTTCGTCGCTGCGGCACTCCGGACAGAATTTGTACTCCGCGTTGGGCGCACCGGTCTCGGTGCCCACCATTCCGCAGCCCAGCAGGCTTGCAAAACGGATATGGGCATAGTATTTTTCCTGAATGGCGTGCAGGGCATCCGCATCCGGGTGGGCCAGATTGAGATAGTTGCCCAGCACGGCAATGTCGATGCCGTTTTTCTCAAACAGATGCCGCAGGTACAGCGCATAGCCGGGGGTCAGGGCGCTGGGGGTGCAGGGCAGCTCCTTGAAGGATTTGCTCAGGGCCACATGGGCGCAGGTAAAGCCTTTCTGGCGCACCAGCGGCAGCACCTGTTCAACGGGCAGCTTTTCCGCGTCATGCAGACGCAGGCCGAATTGGATCATGGAAAACCTCCTCCTTTCCCGCACAACACGCGGGGTTGCATTGACCTTATTATACACGAAAGCTACGTTCCATGGAACAGCCTGAAACAAAAAAGAGCATCACTTTGCACCCTCAACGGATACAAATGATGCTCTTTTTTCAGATCTGGTCCCAACAGATGCGGCTCTTTCTCAGCGCCGGTACTTTGCAGCGGCCTGCAGGCGCTGCATCGCACGGTCGAGCGCGATCTTGCTCTGATAATATTCATGCATGCTCTGCTGATGCTGCAAACGCTCCTCGGCACGGATGCGGGCAGCCTCGGCACGGTTCTTGTCGATATCCTCCGGACGCTCGGCGCTGTCCACCAGCACCATCACGTAGGCAGGCGTCACCTCGGCAATGCCGTCGCCTACCAGGATGTCCTGGCTTTCACCGTTCACCTCAAAGTGCAGGATGCCCATGTGGATGGCCACCAGCACCGGGCTGTGTCCGGCCTGTATGCCGTACACGCCATCGCTGATGGGCAGCACAAGGTCTTCGCAATCGCCCTGATAGTACTCACCGCTGGACGCAGTGATGTTCAGCATGAACTTGTTCATCAGACGGCACCGCCCTTTTCCTCAGCCAGCTTTTCCGCTGCCTTCTGGCGGGCATCTTCCAGCGTACCGACGTTGAAGAAAGCCCACTCCGGCAGATCGTCGGCCTCGCCGTCCACAATGGCGGCAAAGCCGCGCACGGTATCCTGCAGCGGCACATACTTGCCCTTCAGGCCGGTAAAGTTCTCGGCCACAGCAAAGGGCTGGGAGAGGAACTTCTGCAGCTTGCGGGCGCGGGCAACGGTGAGCTTGTCGTTCTCGTCCAGCTCATCCATGCCCAGAATGGCAATGATGTCCTGCAGCTCCTGATAGCGCTGCAGAATGGACTGCACCTTGCGGGCCACGCGGTAGTGCTCCTCGCCCACGATGTCTGCTTCCAGAATGCGGGAGGTGGATGCCAGCGGGTCCACGGCCGGGTAAATGCCCTGCTCCACGATCTTACGGGACAGCACGGTGGTGGCGTCCAGATGTGCAAAGGTGGTAGCGGGGGCCGGGTCGGTCAGGTCGTCGGCGGGGACGTAGACGGCCTGCACAGAGGTGATGGAGCCTTCCTTGGTGGAGGTGATGCGCTCCTGCAGAGCGCCCAGCTCGTTGGCCAGAGTGGGCTGGTAGCCCACAGCAGAAGGCATACGGCCCATCAGAGCGGACACCTCGGAGCCTGCCTGCACGAAACGGAAGATGTTATCGATGAACAGCAGCACGTCCTTGTGGGTCTCCTCACGGAAGTACTCTGCCATGGTCAGGCCGGTCTCAGCAACACGCATACGTGCTCCTGGGGGCTCATTCATCTGACCAAAGACCAGTGCGGTCTTGCTCAGAACACCGGACTCGTTCATCTCGCCCCAAAGGTCGCAGCCCTCGCGGGAGCGCTCGCCGACGCCGGTGAAGATGGAGTAGCCGCCGTGCTCGGTGGCCACGTTGTGGATCAGTTCCTGGATCAGCACGGTCTTGCCGACGCCTGCGCCGCCGAACAGACCGATCTTGCCGCCCTTTGCATAGGGGGCCAGCAGGTCGATGACCTTGATGCCGGTCTCCAGGATCTCGGTCGCGGGCTTCTGCTCCGCAAAGCTGGGGGCCTTGCGGTGGATGGGCCAATGCGGCACATCATCCACAGAGCCCTTGCCGTCGATGGGTCTGCCCAGCGGGTCGAACATGCGGCCCAGCGTGGCTTCACCCACCGGTGCGGTCAGGCCGTGGCCGGTGGCCTGCACGGTCATGCCCTTGCCCAGACCCTCGCTGGCGGAAAGCATGATGCAGCGCACAGTGGTCTCGTTGACATGCTGTGTCACTTCCATCGTGCGCTCGGTGCCCTCGGCGGTCACGGTAAGCGCTTCCTGCAGGGCAGGCAGCTTGCCTGCGGTGAACTGCACGTCCACCACAGGGCCGGCTACGCGAATAATAGTTCCCTGTATCATTTGGATTGCCTCTTATAATCTGTATATTGCAAACACGTTAGCATCCTTGCCCTCTCCGTCAGCGCCTGCGCGCTACCACCTCTCCCAAAGTGAGAGGCCTTGGCAGTCCACGCAAGAACTCCGGGTCTGCCAAAGGCTTTTCCTTTGCGAAAAGCCGGACGCAAAGCCGTCCGGAAGGGCAGGCATCTTATTCCCGGTCCTGCACGGCAGCCGCACCGCCGATGATCTCGGTGATCTCCTGTGTAATGGAGCCCTGACGGGTGCGGTTGTATTCCAGCTGCAGCTCCCGGATCATATCGTTGGCGTTCTTGGTGGCGGAATCCATGGCAGTCATGCGGGCGCTCTGCTCTGCGCAGAAGCTCTCGGTCATGGCACCAAAGATCATGCCGTGCATATAAATGGGCGCGATCTGTTCAAACACCGTCCATGCAGACGGGAACATCTCCACCTCGCCCTTCGGATCGCCCAGACCCTTGGGGGCAGGCTGCAGATGGGCGCGGTCCAGCGGAAGCAGACGCACCATGGTGGGCTCGCTGGTCAGTGCATTCTCGATGCGGGTATAGATGAGATAGATCTCATCCAGCTTGCCGCTCTTAAAATCATCGATGGCGTCCACCGTGATATCGCGGGCGCGCTGCAGCGTGGGCTCCGTGGCGCCGTAGTGGAAATCCTCCACCAGCCGCGGATCCTTGTGGTACAGGGCGCGATAGCCGGTCTGGCCGATCACATAGAACCGGTCATTCTCATCCGCATTTTCCTTGAGGAACTTGATGATGTTCTGATTGTAAGCGCCTGCCATGCCCTTATCTGCCGTCAGCACGATGTAAGCGCGCTTGGGGTTTGCGATGTTGCGTTCGTGGAAGAACGGATGCACCGGCTCTTCCGGCAGGTGGGGCACCACGCGGGAAATGGTATCGCGCATACGGTTGAAGTAGGGCGATACATTCTGGTAGTTCTTACGTGCCTTGCGCAGCTTGGACGAGGAGATCAGGTACATGGCGTTCGTGATCTTCATGGTGTCCTGAATGCTCTCGATGCGCTCCTTCAGCAGCTTACTGGACGGCATGGCTGTCGCCTCCCGCATAAGCTTTCCAGGCGTTCAGGATGGCATCGACCATTTCAGGTTCCAGCTTGCCGGTAGCGGTGATCTTATCCATCGTACCGGACACATCCGCGCGGAACTGACGCACAAATGCGGAAGTTTTGGTGCGCAGCTCGGCAGTGGGCAGTTCGTCCAGCACACCGTGGGAAGCCAGCACCAGCGTGACCACCTGCTCGGCGTCGGACTTGGGCTGATACAGCGGCTGCTTGAGCATTTCCATCAGAGCCTTGCCGTGGTCCAGCTGGCGGCGGGTCTCCGCGTCCAGATCCGAGCTGAACTGTGCAAAGGACTCCATATCCTTGTACTGTGCCAGCTCGATACGCAGGTTGGCGTTGGCCTTCTTCATGGCCTTGGTCTGGGCAGCGCCGCCCACACGGGACACCGACAGGCCCACATTGACGGCCGGGCGGTTGCCTGCATTGAACAGGGCGCTCTCGAGGAAGATCTGACCATCGGTGATGGAAATGACATTGGTGGGGATGTAGGCCGAAACGTCGCCTGCCTGCGTCTCAACGATGGGCAGTGCGGTGATGGACCCGCCGCCCAGATCGTCACGCATCCGGCAGGAGCGCTCCAGCAGACGGGAGTGCAGATAGAACACGTCGCCGGGGTAAGCCTCACGGCCCGGAGAGCGGCGCAGCAGCAGAGAAATGGCACGGTAGGCCACTGCATGCTTGGACAGATCGTCGTAAACGATCAGCACGCTCTTGCCCTGACTCATGAAGTACTCGGCCAGTGCGGTACCGGCATAGGGTGCGATGTACTGCAGGGGAGCGGAATCCGAAGCAGTAGCCGCCACGATGGTGGTGTAGCTCATGGCACCGTGCTTCTGCAGATCACCTGCCACGCGGGCAATGGAAGAAGCCTTCTGGCCGATGGCCACATAAATGCACAGCACACCGGTGTTCTTCTGGTTCAGGATGGCGTCCGTGGCGATGGAGGTCTTGCCGGTCTGGCGGTCGCCGATGATCAGCTCACGCTGGCCGCGGCCGATGGGGAACATGGAATCGATGGCGAGGATGCCGGTGTGGAGCGGGGTATCCACGCTCTGACGCTCCAGAATACCAGGGGCCTGCTTTTCGATGGGGTTGTAGCCCACAGCTTCAATGGGGCCCTTGCCATCGATGGGCTCGCCCAGCGGGCTGATAACGCGGCCCAGGAAGGCATCGCCCACCGGGATGCCGGCACGCTTGCCGCTGCGGGTCACCATGGTGCCCACGCCGACGGTCTCAGCTCCGTCGAACAGCATGATGCCCAGCTGTTCGGGGTCCACGCTCTCCACCATGCCCTTGGCACCGTTGTCGAAGGTGACGATCTCGCCGTACACGGCGCGGTTCATGCCTTCGACGTGCACGATGCCGTCGGCAGAGGAGATGACCACACCGCCCTCCGCAGAGGTCTCGGCGGGCTTGTAGTCCTCAATGCGGGTCTTGAGGGTAGCCAGCGAGGGCTTGCCCTCCATCATCTTGTCCAGCTGATGACGGCCGGAGTTATCGAACACGCGGTCGCCCACCTGCAGGACATAGCCGGACAGCAGGCTCTCGTCTACCGTCACGTTCAGGATGACCTCGGTGGCATCATACAGCTTGCGGACCTCGGCGCGGACCCGGTTCAGCTCCTCTTCCCGGGGCTTGCGGGCGCTGCGCAGCTCGGCCTTGACGATGCGGTTGTCCGCAAAAAATTCACGACTGAATTCAGTTGCCATTGCCTGCACCTGCTTTCTCCAGCAGCTCGTCCAGCAGACGTGCGTCGTCCTGGGCGGTCAGATTGCGGGCCAGCAGCTTCTCGCACATCGCACGGGCCAGTGCCGTGGTCTGGGCATCGGCTTCCCGCAGCTTGCTCTGGCGTTCGGCCTCGGCGCTCGCCTTGCCGGCGGCCACGATGGCGTCTGCCTGCTTGCGGGCATCTGCCAGCAGCTGCTGCTTTTCGACCTCAGCCTGCTTTTCGTAGGCTTCGCGGCGGGCAGCGGCCTCATTGTCCACATTGCGCAGTTTTTCCTGCGCGGCGTTCATGGTCTCTGCGGCTTCCTTCTTGGAGGTCTCCGCATCGGCCAGGTTTGCGTCCACCATCTGCTGGCGCTTTGCGATCACGTCCTGAACAGGCTTGAACAGGAACTTGCGCAGCACCGCATACATGACGAGGACGTTCACGACGGTCCACAGCAGGTTAATATCCAACTTCAGCATTCGTCTGCGCCTCCGTTACTGACCCAGGAACAGGATGATCAGCAGTGCAACGACGAAGCCGAAAATTGCAGTACCTTCTGCCAGAGCAGCGCCCAGCAGCAGGTTGGTCTGGATCTTGCCGGATGCCTCGGGCTGACGGGAGATTGCCTCCGTTGCCTTACCCGTTGCGATGCCGATGCCGATACCGCCGCCAATGCCGGTCAGCGCTGCAATGCCAGCGCCCAGAGCAATCAAACCATTCATAGTAATAATCTCCTTTTAAATTCAGTAAATATCAATGGATCAGTCTTCTCCGCCCATGGTCTCTTTCATGAACAGCGAAGTCAGGAACACGAACACGTAGGTCTGGATCAGACCGTCGAACAGGTCAAAATACAGGCTGAACACCGCCGGGACGAACACAGGCACCACGAGCTTGATCAGCTCCATGATGACGAATGCACCCAGCACGTTGCCGAACAGTCGCATGCAGAGGCTGGTCGGGCGGATGGCGACCTCGAGGATGTTCATAGGGGTCATGACCGGCGTGGGGGCAGCCAGACTCTTGAGGAAGCCCACGCCGCCGCGTGCCCGGATGCCGGCACCCTCGATCAGGACGATGCTCATCAGCGCCAGCGCTGCGGTCACATCCAGATCCTTTGTGGGGGGCTTGACGCCGAACACGCCGATCAGGTTGCTGAAGGCGATGTAGATGGCTACGGTCATCAGGTAAGGCACATAGCGCCTGCCCTTTTCGCCCAGCAGACCTTCAAAGAAATTGGTGCCTGCGAGGTAGGCCATTTCCAGCACGGCCTGACGCTTGCTGATGTGGTCCACCTTCAGGTTTCTGGTAAGCAGGATCGAGCCGATGGTGACGATGGCCAGGATCACCCAGCTGATGACCACGGATTCCGGGATCTGCAGCGGGCCGACCTTGACGTATTCGACGGTCAGCTCTTCCATCAATGCTTTGGTCAGATTATTCAATTGTTTTTCCTCCTTCCTGAAGAATAGGGTTCCGGGGGTAAGACCGCCGCACCGCCCCGGCGGCGCAGCGTCCTTCTTATCGCTCGAAGAAAAGGCGCAGCTTTGTGAAAAAAGTAAGGAAGGCGTTCGGCTTTGTCCGGTCACACCCTCCCTCCTGCACGGATCACTTCGTCTTTTTTCGTTGTGTATGATAGTACGATTGACGAAAATTGGCAAGTGGCTTTGTGCACATTCTACATTTTAGGTGGTTCTACTGCATTGATATATAAAAAAAGTTGTGCATCTTGTCCAACAAAACGCTCTTCACATGTACTTTTTTCACAAATTTCTTAGCCAATTCTTAGGTTTCAATGGCTTTTTCAGGGCATTCCGGGAAATATTTCCATCAAAAATGCCCCATTGTACATGCTTTATATGCCCGATATATAAAATTCGTATAGGTGTCTCGTCCGTTATTCCATCCCGTTCTATACATATTTATTATGGTTCCATCCCCGGGAGCTATCAGTCCGTCTGCTTTTCGCCGCGGCGGAACACCAGCCGGAAGATGGCACGGGTAAGCGGGCCGCAGTACAGCAGCTGCCAGCACAGGGCCATGGGCATATTGCAGCCCCAGGTATGCACCCAGGTGCCAAAGCTGGGTTCTTTAAACAACACCGTTGCGATCAGGCTCATCACCGGGCACATGATGCACACGATCATCAGCGAGATGGCATAGGTGATGAACTGCGGACGATCTGTAGGCTGCATGAACATAAACGCCAATCGGGTGGCCAGTTTCTCCACCACGAAAAATTCCAGCACGCAGGCAATGGGAACCATGATCGGCATCTCGTGCAGAGCCATGACAAAGGTGGCATTGGTGACACCGCCTGTGTTCAGCGCCACATTGTAAACGATCATGCCATAGACCATAATGGCAGCCATGACAATGGTAAAGAAGATACGTTCCGGTAAAGTTTTAGGCATTTTGATTGTGTCTCCATTTCTTTTGTGTGTAAATTTTTGCCGCAAAAAAGCCGCCCCGCGAAACTTTCATCTCGCGGGGCGGCGGCAACTACCATTCATTGGCGTTATTTTAGCACAAACGAATCCATCACATAATACCCTGCCGACATTTTCTCCCGTTTTGCGCAAAATCCTCCACAAACGGCCCGGAACTTCTGGGCAGCTTTGCTGTGACTTCCCCGGCAGCCCTCCCTGCTGGGAACAAAGTTCCTCTCCAAAGGGTACGATCGTCCGGACAGGCCGCACAGAAAGCGGCATTTTGTACGTTCCATCTGCCATTTTTCAAGAACTGCACAATTTTATGTTTTTATCCTTGTGCACTCTGCGAATAGACAAATCAATCAGGAATATGTATAATAAAGCCAGAAACCAGAGAAGTACAGCAGAAGCTCAAGAGAGAGCTACTCCCGCTGACTTGAAGTAGAAAGGAGCGAGACCGATGGTCGATATGGAACCCGCACAGTTTGGACAGGCTGTCGGGATTCGCTGAGAAGCAAAACAGAGGCTCACCACAAACGGGATGTTTCCCCCGTATAAAAACACAACAAAAATGAGCCAGTCTTGAGCATCAAAAATGCGATTATACGACAACCTGTCGATCAACTAAAACCCCAGCGATTCAAATAGATCCGCCGGAGATGGTTCCTATGAAGGTATCTTTTGTACGGAGAGCATTATTTGAATAGCAAAAAGGAGTTCTACCAATGTACTAAGTAACTTGTCCCTGGCAAATCTAACTCGAAAGAATGTGGTAATATGAAATTCATCTTCAGAATCTCGGTGCCGCACTCCATCAGTTAAGAGAAGGGTCAGTCCAATGTACTAAGTAAATTCGTCCCCTTGAAATAGATTCTCAGTTTCCAGTAGTTTCTAAGGAGAGTCACCCTATGAAACGTTTACTCCGAAAATGAGGAAACCCAAGGAGAAGAGGCTTATGACTCCGAAGAAGTAAGTATCCAGCCGGACGAGGGCTTGCAACCGCCTCGTCCGGCTGGTTTTATTTTGTGCTGTTTTCACCAACAGTCAACGCCCGATTTGTGCAAATTTTACGCAGGAAGGTTGAATGCCGTCCTTGTGTTTTCACCCCTCTATGTTATAATTGTGGAAAAAGATGGGAGGTGTATTCCATGGAGTCGTTCTTTTCGTTTTCCACTCTGTTCAACCTTGTGCTGACCGTTATCTGGTTCCTCTCCGGCATTCGGGATCTTCAAGGCAAAGACCCGTTCATCGATCTGCCGTTCAACCGGTATCACCGCGACCCTGAGTACCGCGCCTTCTGGCAGAAAAAGAACGGCGTGTTTTACATGCTCAACAGCGTCGCCTTTCTGATCTTAGCCTTCACACCTGTTACATCGCTGCTCTACCGTATCATCTTCGGCATTGCCATCGTGGGAGACCTTCTTTATCTTGTCGCTTACGAAAGCTGGAACCATAGTGCAGATTGACAGCCGGAAAGGGGCCACCATGAATTTGAATCTTTCGGACTGGGATTGGCTGAACGCTGCACTGGGCGTACTGTTTTTGTACCGCGGCATCCGGGATCTGTACAATGGCACCGGCACCGGATGGAGCAGTGAGGACGAAAAAAAGCACTTCCGCAAATTTTACGGCATTGCTTCGACCATCGGCGGCGCGTTCTTGCTGGTCAACATTTTTCTGCCAAAGGTCGAGCCGCTGAATTCCATTTTGATGGTGGCGACGCTCGTGTTGTGCGCTGCCCTGCTGATCTCGCATCTGTGCTATATCTTGAGCAAGGACGACAAAAAGTGAGGGAGTCCCTATGGAGGTCATCTTTTCGATCCTAGTCGCACTTTTCGGCATCGGGTTTGGCATTTTTATGGCGCTGCAGCCGGAAGATGCCATTGCCCTGCATGACCGTGGACGGTACACGCAGGTACCTGAGCCCACGGAAGAGTACATCCGGCTGACCCGGCTGGAGGGCATCGTAGTTTCGGTGCTCTGTGCCGTGCTTCTGGTGGTTCTGCTGTTCGCACCCCAATAATACTTTGCCGCTTTCCTCTTGCGGATTTTTTCTCACCCTGCTACAATGAGAAAAAACGCAGGAGGTATTTTATTATGGTCAAGCATGTGATCCTTTGGCAGCTGAAGGACGAGCTGTCCGACGCCGAAAAAGCCGCCGTCAAGGCAGGCATCAAGGAAGGACTGGAAGGTCTGGCAGGCAAGGTCCCGGGCCTTGTGGAAGTGCATGTCAACATCAACGGTCTCCCCTCTTCCACCGCCGACCTGATGCTGGACACCACCTTTGAAAGCGCCGAGGCCCTCAAGGGCTACTCCGTCCATCCCGCCCATGTGGCTGTGGCCGACGGCAAGGTGCGGCCCTACACCAAGGCACGGTTCTGTCTGGATTACGAAATCTGATAAAAGCTTTATTTACGGCAAACTGGCTCGCCCTCTCCGTCATTGCTAACGCAATGCCACCTCTCCCAAAGTGAGAGGCTTTGGCAGTCCCCATAAAGTTTACGGTTTTGCCAAGGGCTCTCCCCTTGGGAGAGCTGTCGAGCAGCGCGAGACTGAGAGGGCGAGGTCGTTAATCAATTCTTGTTTTTCACCTTTCAATGTTGACAAACCCACCGTTTTTGCGTATTATAGACATAACAATGTAAATTGGCTGTGAAGAGAAGAGTACGCACCGTCTGCGCCTGACAGAAAGCCCGAAGGATGGAACCGGGCAGGCCGCGCGATGCCGAAGATGGTCTCGGAGCTGCGCAGGTGAAGATTGAGCCTGCGACGGGTGCGCCCGTTACCGCGCTGCGCCGTGCTTTTTGGCCCGGCAAAAGGCTGCGCCCGCAAGGGTGCGGCGAAGCAAGGTGGTACCACGAAAGTTTCAGGCTCTCGTCCTTGTCCGGCTCAGTCCGGCAGGATGAGGGCTTTTTTCGTCCCCCGCCAAATCAGGAAAGGAAGAGTATCAACCTATGAGTGAGCACAAGACATTCTACATCACCACTCCCATCTACTACCCCAGCGACAAGCTGCACATCGGCCACAGCTATACCACTGTCGCCTGCGACGCACTGGCACGCTTCAAGCGGATGCAGGGCTATGACGTCATGTTCCTGACCGGCACCGATGAGCACGGCCAGAAGATCCAGGACAAGGCTGCCGATGCCGGTGTGACCCCCAAGGAGTATGTGGACAAGATCGTAGCTACCGTCAAGGATCTGTGGAAGCTGCTGGACGTCAGCTACGACCGCTTCATCCGCACCACCGACGACTACCATATGGAGTCCTGCCAGAAGATCTTTACCAAGCTGTACGAGCAGGGGGACATCTACAAGGGCGAGTACATCGGCCACTACTGCAAGCCCTGCGAGAGTTTCTGGACTGACAGCCAGCTGGTGGACGGCAAGTGCCCGGACTGCGGCCGTGAGGTCTACGACGCCCACGAGGAAGCCTACTTCTTCAAGACCAGCAAGTATGCTGACCGCCTGCTGAAGCTCTACGAGGAGAACCCCCAGTTCATCCAGCCCGAGAGCCGCAAGAACGAGATGATTGCCTTCATCAAGCAGGGCCTGCAGGATACCTGCGTGTCCCGTACCTCGGTCAAGTGGGGCATCCCGGTGCCCTTCGACCCCAAGCACACCATGTATGTGTGGGTGGACGCCCTGAGCAACTATATCTCCGCGCTGGGCTACGGCAACGAAAAATATCACGACTATGACAAGTTCTGGCCTGCCGACCTGCACATGGTGGGCAAGGAGATCCTGCGCTTCCACACCATCCTGTGGCCTGCCATGCTGATGGCTCTGGATCTGCCTCTGCCCAAGCGGGTGTTCGGCCACGGCTGGCTGCTGATGAACGGCGGCAAGATGTCCAAGTCCGTGGGCAACGTGGTGGACCCTGTGATCCTGTGCGACCGCTACGGCGTGGACTCCATCCGCTACTTCCTGCTGCGTGAGATTCCCTTCGGCAACGATGGCATGTTCACCAACGAGGCTCTGATCAACCGCATCAACAGCGACCTTGCAAACGATCTGGGCAATCTGCTCAGCCGCACGGTCGCCATGTGCGAGAAGTACTTCGGCGGCACTGTGCACAATGTGGCCGGCACCGAGGCCATCGACACCGAGTTGGAAACCATGGTCAACGAGCTGACTGCCAAGGTCACGGCCGACATGGACAGCCTGACCATCCCGCAGGCTCTGATGGAGATCTTTGCGGTGATCCAGCGTGCCAACAAGTACATCGACGAGACCGCTCCCTGGGCACTGGCCAAGGACGAGGCCAACAAGGCCCGTCTGGAGAGCGTGCTGTACCACCTGTGCGAGGCACTGCGCGTGTGCGGCATCCTGCTGAACGCCTACCTGCCCACCACTGCCCCCAAGATGATGGAGCAGCTGGGTCTGGACGCATCCGCTCTGGATCTGAGCAAGACCACCTACGGCGCACAGGAGACCTACACTGTGCACAAGGGCGAAGCACTGTTCCCCCGCATCGACGTGGCAAAGGAGATCGCCCATCTGAAGGAAGAGGACGAGAAGCGCAAGGCCGCTGCCGAAGCTGCCAACAAGGCCAAGGCAGAAGCAGAAAAGAAGGCTGCCGCCCCTGCCGAGGAGAGCACCGTGGACTTTACCCACGAGGAAGAGATCGACTTTGACACCTTCTGCAAGGTGGAGCTGCGCGTGGCCGAGGTGCGCGCCTGCGAGAACCTGAAGGAGAGCAAGAAGCTGCTGCACCTGACCGTGTTTGACGGCGAGCGGGAGCGCTGCATCCTTTCCGGCATTGCAAAGTGGTTTAAGCCCGAGGACTTGATCGGTAAGAAGATCGGCATTGTGTGCAATCTGGCACCTCGCCCCATGATGAAGGGCAAGTACGTCAGCGAGGGCATGATCTTTGCTGCTGATACCGCCGACGGCGGTTGCTCCATTGCATTCTACGGCGACGATACCCCCGTGGGCAGCCGCATCCACTGAGCCGCCATGCAGGAAAACAAAACGCTTTCTCGCGCGGAATGGCTGGATAAGATCTTCGGCACGCCGGTGTTCGCCGTGCTGCTGGCCATCTTCTGCAATGTGCTGTGGGGCTCGGCCTTCCCCTTCATCAAGCTGGGCTACCGGCTGTTCTCCATTGAGACCAGCAACACCGCGTCCATCTTCTGCTTTGCCGGTGTGCGGTTCATGCTGGGCAGCTTTCTGGTCCTGCTGGGCAGTGTGCTGCTGCAAAGCCGGGTCCCCCGCCTGCCCCGGGGCAAGGTCGCGGCGGAGTGCTGTGCGCTGGGCCTGTGGCAGACCACGTTTCAGTACGCCTTCTATTATATCGCTGTTGCCATGCTCACCGGTGCCTTTGGCGGCATCCTGAACAGCACCCAGAGCTTTCTGGGCGTTATCTTTGCCCATTTCATCTACGGCAACGCCGACCGCATGACCCCTGCCAAAACGCTGGGCTGTGTCATCGGCTTTGCGGGCGTGCTCATCGGCACGCTGGGCAACCACGGCAGCGGCAGCGGCTGGGGCGTGTTCTGCATGATGACGGCCACCGTCATCTTTACCCTATCCGGCCCGTGGAACAAATCCGTGACCAAAAAAGCAGACAGCTTTGCCGTCTGCTTCATCAACCTGTTCGTGGGCGGTCTGGCACTGTTTGTGCTGGGCGCGGTCATGGGCGGCAGTCTCCATGTGCAGAGCGCACTGGCGGTGGTGGTCATGCTGTATCTGGCCTTCATCTGCGGGGCAGGCTATGTGCTGTGGGCCCTGCTGATGAAGAACAACCCGGTCAGCCGCATTGCCATCTTTGGCTTTGTGAACCCGGTGGTCAACGTGCTGCTGAGCGCCGTGCTCAACGGCGAACCGCTGTTCCGCTGGCAGTATCTGGCGGCGCTGGTGTTCGTGTGTGTGGGCATCTGGCTGGTGAACAAGGCCCCCGCCAAAAAGGAGGGCAAATGACCGGCCCCATTTTTGACACCCACGCGCACTACAGCGCCCGCGCCTTTGACGCCGACCGCTATCCCCTGCTGGACAGCCTGCCCGGCAAGGGCGTGGTGGGCGTGTGCGAACAGGCCACCCACTCCGGGGATGCACCCCGGGTGCTGGAGCTGGCGCACCGCTACCCGTGGGTGGTGGCCGCCGTTGGCATCCATCCGGAAAGCCTGCTGCCCGCCGCCGACTGCGGCGAGGAAGGCCCGGCTCCTACGGTCTCGGTCTATGGCGGCGACTGGGCCGCCGAGATGCGTGCCCTGATGCCCTATTATGCCGACCCCAAGGTGGTGGCAGTAGGGGAGTGCGGGCTGGACTACCACTGGCCTGTGCCCAAGGACGCCCAGCTGGCCATGTTTGAGGCACACATCCGGCTGGCGCTGGAGCTGGACAAACCCATCATCGTGCACGACCGCAATGCGCACGCCGATGTTTACGCCCTGCTCAAAAAATACCAGCCCAAGGGCATCGTCCACTGCTATTCCGGCAGTGCCGACGACGCGGTGTGGCTGGCAAAACAGGGACTGTTCATCGGTTTTGGCGGGGCGTGCACCTTCAAGGGTGCCAAGCGGGCGGCAAAGGCCATCAGTGCCCTGCCGCTGGAAAGCATCGTGCTGGAGACCGACTGCCCCTACATGGCACCGGAGCCGGTGCGCGGCACCCGCTGTGACAGCTCCCTCATCCGCTATGTGGGCGAGTATGTCGCCCAGCTGCGGGGCATCTCTGCCGAAGAGGTGTTCCGCACCACAGCCGAAAATGCCCGCCGGGTATACGGGCTGTGATCCGTTTTTCGCAAGTTGCACAGGTTTTTCCCTGTGCTTCTGTATAAATCAACAATCAAAATCCAAACTGTTATAAGGAGAACCTACCATGAAAGCACGTATTCCTAAGCACCGCGAGTTCATCATCAACTTCCCCGACAGCATCGACCAGAACAAGGCCAACGAGGGCTGGGCAAAGCTGCAGCAGATCGTTGAGGACTACAAGAAGGCCCACAACGGCGCTTCCGTCTACGCTCCCACCTTCATCGAGGACTGCGAGGCCGAGGTGAAGAAGCTGCAGGAAGAGTACGGCTTCGAGTACACAGTTGAATACGTTCAGTAATTTCTGATATTCAAAATCCCCTCTGTGCATCTGCGCAGGGGGGATTTGCTGTTTCAGGGGAAGCCGCTTTTTCCCTGCGGTGTGCTCCCGCAAAAATACAGCCCCGGCAGACTGCATGGTCTGTCGGGGCTGTGCTTTCCTGTCCGGGTCACTTTTCCACTTTACTCAGCAGGATGCGGTCATTGTCCAGATTCTTGCCGGCATTCTCGCGGAACTTTTCAAGCAGGTCGTCCACGGTCATCCGGCTGCGTTCCTCGCCCTTCACGTCAAAGACGATGCGGCCGGAATCCATCATCAGGGTGCGGTTGCCCAGCTCCAGTGCCTGATGCATGTTGTGGGTGACCATCAGGCAGGTGATCTTCTTTTCGGCCACGATGCTCTTGGTCAGCTCCAGCACCTTTTCGGCGGTAGCGGGGTCCAGCGCTGCGGTGTGCTCGTCCAGCAGCAGCAGCTTGGGGGTGACCAGCGTTGCCATGAGCAGGGTCAGCGCCTGCCGCTGACCGCCGGAAAGCAGTCCCACCGGCTGCTTCATCCGGTCCTCAAGGCCCATATCCAGCAGCGCCAGCTTTTCGCGGAACACTTCCTTGTCCTTGCGGGAGATGCGGGAGAAGATGGCGTGGGGCGCGGTGCCGGCACGCAGATAGGCCAGCGCAAGGTTTTCCTCAATGGTCATGTTGGGTGCGGTGCCCTTGAGCGGGTCCTGAAACAGGTGGCCGATGACCTTGCTGCGCTGGTGCTCCGGCTCAAAGGTGATATCCTGTCCACCCAGCAGGATGCTGCCCTCATCGGCGATGAAGCCGCCGGTGATGGCGTTGAACAGGGTGGATTTGCCCGCGCCGTTGGAGCCCACGATGGTGGCAAAGTCCCCGGCTTCCATGTGCAGGCTGACGCCGTTCAGGGCCACTTTTTCATTGACCGTGCCGGGGTTGAAGGTCTTGTGCAGATCGTTCAGCTGAAGCATTTCCATCTTACTTTCCCTCCTTGCCGGTGGTCACGCGGCGGCGGCAGGCCCCATGCTTGCGCTGCTCAAAGGCGATTTTTTCCTTGATGGCCGGCATCGAAATGGCGATGGCCACGATGATGGCAGACACCAGCTTCATGGCGGCGGCAGGCACATTGAAGCGCAGCGCCACAGCCACGATAAAGCGGTACAGGCAGCTGCCGAACACCACGCCGATGATGCGGCGCGGCATGGTGCGCTTGCCGAGCAATGTCTCGCCGATGATGAGGGAGGCCAGTGCGATGGTCACCATGCCGGTGCCCACATTGATATCGCAGCTCTTCTGATACTGCGCCAGCAGGCCGCCGGAGAGGGCGCACAATGCGCCGGAAACACACAGGCCCACCGTGATGGTGAAGGCCGGGTTGATGCTGGAAGCACGCACCATAGCAGCGTTGTCACCGGTGGCGCGGATGGACAGGCCCAGCCGGGTGCCAAGGAAGCCCAGCATCGCCGCACCGGCAAGCAGGATCATGGCCAGCGCGATGGCCAGCTTATACCAGCCGCCAAGGAAGCTCAGCGGGCCTTTTGCCAGTGAGAACACGGTGTCGGTCTTGACCAGCGACATGGTGGAGGAAAAACCCATCACAGCCAGATTGATGGTGTAAAGGCCGGTGTTGACGATGATGCCTGCCATGATGCTCTCCACGCCAAGCCGGGTCTGCAAAAAGGCCGTGACAAAGCCAGAGCACACACCTGCCGCCATGGCTGCAACAAGTGCCAGAATGGGATGGCCGGTCAAAGCCACCTGACAGGCTACCGCGCAGCCCAGTGTGAAGCAGCCGTCGGTGGACAGGTCTGCAATGTTCAGGATGGAATAGCTCAGGAACAGTGCCAGCGCCACCAGGGCATAGATACAGCCCAGTTCCAGCGCCGTCTGTAGGACGTTGAGCGAAAAGATACTCGCCAGCATGTGTGTGCTCCTTTTGTGTTTTTTTGAATGGACGATTTGAAATGGCCTCCGCTTGCGCTCTGGCCATAATTAGCGGAATTGGGTTTTTATTCGGGATTCAGAAAAGCCTGCGGGCTTTTCTGAATCCCCTTTTCACGAGTAGGGTCGTGACGGAAAACGGCATTTGCAGCGCCGCTTTCTGCGAAAGCGCAGCGCTGTGGGCAACGTCCTCGCCCTCTCAGGCGCTTACGCGCCAGCTCTCCCAAAGGGAGAGCCTCTGGCGAAGCTGCGCACCTTGCAATTGAACCGAAAACTTTTCCTAAAGCCGCCAAAAGCTCCCCCTTTCGGGGGAGCTGGCAAAACCGTCAGGTTTTGACTGAGAGGGTTCTTTTTTAAGAGAAGTTCTCTGCCGTGGTCACTTTCACGATCTCGGTGCAGTAGGGCTTGAAGGCCTCCTTCACGGTCTCCAGCTCCAGACCCAGTGCTTCGCAGGTCTCGGTGTTGATGGTGACGATGCCGTTGTCAAAGGTCTGGTACGGCAGGTCTGCAGTGGTCTTGCCCTCGCACAGCAGCTCTGCCACCATATCGGCAGTGGCTTCGCCCAGCTGGACGTAATCCACGCCGTAGCCTACGAACGCACCGTTCAGTGCAAAGCTGTCAGCACCGGTGTAGTGCTGGACGCCTGCCTCGATGAAGGTCTCGTAGATGGACAGCTCTGCGGTCATCACGGTGTTGTCGGTGGGGGTGAACACGGCCTTGACGCCGGAAGCGATCAGGGCCTCGGCAGCCATCTGCACCTCGGCGGTGGTGGTGCCGTTCTTCTCAATGTACTTGATGCCGTTGGCGTCGCAGAAGGCCTTTGCGTCTGCAATGGCCTGGGTGGAGGCATCCTGACTCAGGTCGTACAGCAGGCCGATGGTGTCAATGTCCGGGTTGACGGCAGTGATCAGCTTCATGATGGCCTCGGTGTTCAGTGCGTCGGAGGTGCCGGTGATGTTCTCCTCGCCGTCAAAGCCTGCAGCGGCGGGATCGGTAACGGCAGAGTAGACAACGGGGATATCGGTATCCTCCACAGCAGCCAGCATGGTTGCGGCGGTGGGGGTAGCCACAGCCACGATCACATCCACGCCGTCACCTACGAGGTCGGCACCGATCTGGTTCAGGTTGGACTGGTCAGCCTGTGCATTTGCGTAGTAGTCGGCGTAGTCAAAGGTAACGCCCTTCTCAGCACCCAGCTCATCCAGACGGCTCTCCACAGATTCCACGATCTGGTTCAGGGAAGCATGATCCACGTAGTTGACGATGCCCACCTTGAAGGTCTGACCGCCCTCCGCTGCGGAAGAAGCGGTGGAAGATGCAGTCACGGTGCTGGAAGCAGCGCCGCCGCAGCCGGTCAGCGCCAGTGCGGAAACGGCGGAAGCAGCCATAGCGGCCTTGAGGAAGCTGCGGCGGGAGATCATGGTAACGTTTTTCATAATAGTAAGCTCCTTTCCCGGAGCGGGCGGCCCATAAATTTTAAATAAAAAAGACCCGCTCCCTTTGCGGGACGGGTCTTTGCAATAAAAAACGACCCTGTCCCTGTGTGTTCATCCACAAGGACAGGATCGGTAAAATACGATTCTGCGGTGCCACCTTGCTTGCCCTGCTTTCCAGACGCAGAGCCTCTCACGGAGAGCCAACACTCCCCTGTCCTGTAACGGAGACTTCCGTCCAAAGCTACTAAGGCTTGCTGCCCGTTTGCCCGGCCCTCGGCGGCCCACGAAGCTCTGCCCCGCTCTCGCCCGTTCTCACTGTCCGGGCTCACTGAAGATGCGCTGTGCAGGTTCTCTTCCGCCTCATCGGTTTGATTGCATTATACACTTTATCGGCATAAAGTCAAGAGGAAATTGCAAAAATTTCTTTTTTCTGCGGCACAAAGTCATTCTTCCCCTTGTCAGCTGCGCTTTGTGCGGCGCTTGCGCCAGACGAAGCAGGCCGTGTACGCCAGCCACACCGCGATGCCGCCCAAGGTCAGCGGGCGGCTCAGCCGGATGCCGTCGGGCTGATAGACAAAATTGATACTGTTTTCCCCTGCCGGACACAGCACGGCCATCAGGCCCTCGTCCACCTGCAGGATGTCTGTTTCCTGCCCGTTGACATAGGCGGTAAAGCCGTCATCATAGGGCACCGAGAAGAACACGAGGTTCTCTTTTTCCAGCGTGATCTGCGCATGGAAGCCGGAATTGTTCATCTGAAACACACTGGCGGCTGTGGCGCGGCGCTCGCGGCAGTCCTGCACGTAGGACTCATAGTACAGCTCCTCCCGTCTGCCCTCCGGCAGATGGGTGAGGTATTGGCCATAGACCGCAGCATCCTCATCCCGGAGCACCAGTGCGCGCATCAGCAGGTTTGCGCGCGTGGTCTTGGCGGTCTCCTCGTACTCGCTCTCGGTAAGGTAGCAGTCGTAGGTAAAGCCCATGGGCACATAGTTCGTGTTGCGGTACACCGCGTAGCCGTCCTTTGTAAAGGCGTGCTCCCAGCCCGCATCGGCTTCGTTCTCAAAGTCGTTCTGCTTTTCCGGCGTGGTGATGAGGTATTCCACGCTCAGCAGACCCCGCAGTGCATAGTTGGAAAGCTCCGGTTCGCTGCGCACATCCCGCTTGACCCCCAGTGCCGGGTAGAAACTGAGGATGCTGGGCGCAGCAGTGCTGCCGAAATACTGCAGGCAGCTCTTATCCAGCCACATGCCGATGTTATCGTGGATCTTGTAGGTGTCGATGCGGTAGTCGCCCTCGGGCAGGTCGTTTTTCAGCAGCAGAGCATTCGTGTCCTGCTTCACAAGGTCGCTGTCGGTATACCACTGGCCGAACTTGCCAATGCCGATGTGCACCACGCTGAACAGAAAGGCAAATACCAGCACCGCCGCCGTCATGCGCTGGGCAAAGCGGCGGTCAGCCCGCCATTTCTGGCAGAGGGCGCGGTACACCAGCAGGCCCAGCAGGCCAAAGCCCAGCACCGCGCAGTACTGGCCCGGATTTTTGAGCACGCCGAAGGACCAGCTGCCCGTGTCGCTGTCCTTTACCGGCACCACCGCAAAGGCCACCGTGGCGATCATCAGCCAGCTGATGCCCCGGGCGGGGCTGTCCAGATCGGTGTTATGATCCTCCAGCGCATTGACGGTCATCGCGGCCAGCACCAGCACCGGCATATAGTACCAGCGTGCATAGTAGCTGGAGTTGAGGGCGTAGAACGCACTGTTCAGAATGGGGACCAGCGCGAACACCGCACAGGTGCCCACGATGCGCTTTTTGCTGTCGCCGTGCTTTGCCTGCCAGTAGGCCGCAGCACCGGCCAGGCTGCACAGCGGCAGATAGGCCGACATACTGGTCCACTTGATGACGCCCTCCGACCAGATGGAGGTGAGGTAGGGCGAATCCGGCGGCATGATCCAGCTGACCAGGATGGCAAGGTACTGCTGCACCTTGCTGTAGGTCAAAAAGCCCCATCCGGAGGAAAGGTCGATGGTGCGCGGGTTCTGCAAAATGGAGAGCACCGCAGGCACCAGCAGGATGCTGCCCATGGCAACGCCCAGAACGCTTTCAAAGGCCAGCAGCCCGAACTTTTTTGCCGTCAGCCGGAAGTCTCCTGCGCTGAGCTTGCAGATGAAGTAGATGGCTAAAAACACCACCTGACCGATGAAGAAGAAGTAGTTGTTGACAAGGTTCACCGCCACCCAGAATGCAAACCAGCTGCGGCGGTCATTGTAAAGGGCCTCGTCCAGCGACCACAGCAGGTACGGGAACAGCGCCACCACATCCACAAAGTGGTTGAAGAACACGTTGTACACCGTAAAGCCGGAGAAGGCATACAGCACCGCACCCAGCACGGCGTAGTCGATGTTTTTGACGTAGCGGCGCAGATACAGATACGCGCCGCCGCCCGCCACGGCAAACTTGAGCACCAGAAGCGGCACCATCAGGTAGGGCAGCCACTTCTGCGGGAAGAGCAGCGAGAACCAGAAGAACGGCGAACCGTACAGATAGAACGAGTAGGCGTTCATGACGCCGCTGCCAAGGTCGGTAGCCCACGAAAAGGTGTTGCGCACCGTGGTGAATGCACTGTCCGGATAGCCGGCACCCTTGACGAAGCCGTTCATATAGCGGTAAAAGCTGATCTGCTGGCTGTTGAAATCGCCGGCGTAGTGGAAAAAACCGCCGTCGATGAGATAGAACGGCAGAAAGAACAGCGCCGCCGTCAGGGCGCACAGGCCCACTGTCAGCCAGAATTTATCCTTTTTTTGTTCCAGCAGACGCGGCTGCCGGGCAGTATCAGACCATTCCATGGTTTCCTCTTTTCTCTGCCCCCTGCGGGGCAAAAAGCTCAAATTTTTACGGGAACGGCACCTCGCGCACGTCGTCCGGGTCCAGCCCGGCCTTGCGCTGCTCTTCAAACACGGCGTCGATCAGCTCATCCAGATCTTCCAGACGGGTCAGGGTGCAGCAATAGCGGCGCAGATTGGCCGCCCCCTTCAGCCCCTTCATATAGTGCATGGTCTGGGAGCGGGCCTGCGGCATGGCCACAAACTCGCCCTTCTGCTCCACCATCTCTTCCACCTGACGGCGCAGCGCATTCATGCGGGCCTGCAGGTTCGGTGCCTTGGGGGCAGGCAGGCCCTCGATGGCCGCATTCACCCGCTCGAAGAGCCACGGGTCGCCCAGTGCGCCCCGGGCGATCATCACGCCGTCGCAGCCGGTGGCCTGCATCATCCTCACTGCATCCTCTGCCGAATGGATGTCGCCGTTGCCCAGCACCGGCACCCTGACGGCATCCTTCACCCGGGCGATGATCTCCGGGTCGATGCCGGGGGTATACATCTGCTCCCGGGTACGGGCGTGCACCGCAATGAGGGCCGCACCGGCCTGCTCACAGGCCTTGGCACACTCCACGGCGGTGATGTGGTCGGCGTCCCAGCCCTTGCGCATTTTAACGGTGACAGGCCGTTTTGTGTGGGCCACAACCTGCTCCACGATGCGCCCGCAGCGATCCGGGTCCAGCATCAGCTTGCTGCCTGCTCCGCCGGAAACGATCTTAGGGGCCGGGCAGCCCATGTTGATGTCCACAAAGTCAAATTCGTACTGCTCCATGGCAGCGGTGGCTTCGCCCATGATCTCGGGCACTTCGCCAAAGATCTGCACGCCGTAGGGCGCGCCGTTGGGCTCGGCCTTCAGCATGCTGACCGTCTTGTGGTCGCCGTAGACAAGCGCCCGGCTGGACACCATTTCGCTCACCGTGAAGCCTGCACCGTGCTGGGCCATCAGGCGGCGGCAGGGTGCATCCGTAAAGCCTGCCATCGGGCCAAACACCGCCCGGTGGGGCAGGATGATATTGCCGATCTTCAAAGGTTCCATTGGTTCTCCTTGCTATGATTCAAAAAAGCTCCCCCGGAGGGGAGCCAGATTTTTGGGGTACGAACCCTCTCAGTCAAAACCTTACGGTTTTGACTGAGAGGGTTTTCGCATGTTACATCTTCTCGGGCACGTTGATCTTGAACATGGTCAGCACGTTGAAGATGGCATTCTTGACGCCGATGCACAGAGCCAGACGTGCCTGCTGCACAGCGGGGTCTGCACCCTGAATGCGGCAGTTGCCATAGAAGCGGTGGAAGGCACTGGCCAGATCAATGACAAAGCGATTGATGCGGCTGGGGTCGTACTTTTCTGCCGCCATGACGATCTCCTGCGGGAAGGCTGCCAGCATCCGGATCAGATCCATCTCGGAAGGCTCGGTGAGCAGGGTGGCGTCCACCTTCTCGGCACCGGCAAACTGCACGCCCTCGCTCTCCATCTTTTTCAGGATGGAGCAGATGCGGGCATGGGCATACTGCACATAGTACACCGGGTTGTCATTGTCGGTCTTGACGGCCTGATCCAGATCAAAGTCGATGCCGCTGCCTGCATCGTGCATATTGAACAGGAAGCGTGCGCTGTCGATGGGCACCTCTTCCAGCAGGTCGGTCAGGGTAATGGCGTTGCCGGTGCGCTTGGACATGCGGACAGGCTGGCCGTCCCGCATCAGGTTGACCATCTGCATCAGCACCACGTCCAGATCCTCGCCATGCAGGCCAATGGCGTCCATGGCACCCTTCATGCGGGCCACATGGCCGTGATGGTCTGCGCCCCAGACATCGATGGCCTTGGCAAAGCCGCGGGTGGCCAGCTTGTTGTAGTGGTAGGCGATATCGGCGGCAAAGTAGGTGGGGATGCCGTTGGCACGGACCAGCACCTCGTCCTTGGCTTCCTCCTCGGTTCCGTCCTCGGTCTTTTTCTTGTTCACGGTGCCGTACTTGGCGGCGTACTGGGCGCTGCGGTACATGATGGCACCGTCCTCTGCCTTATAGCATGCGCCCAGCTCCAGCAGCTTATCCACCACGGCCATGACCGCGCCGGACTCGTGCAGAGTGCTCTCGTGGAACCACACATCGTAGTCGATGCGGTACTTGCCCAGATCACGCTTCAGGGCGGCAATGTTCTTGGGCAGGGCATAGGCCACCAGTGCGTCCTTCAGCTGGGCAAAGGCTTCGCTCTCGAACAGAGCCTCCTCGCTCAGCCCGGAGCAGGCGGCAACGTACTTGTCGCCGTTGATGTCGGCAAACTCACCGGCCAGCACCTTGATGTCGCCGCCCTGATAGCACTCGGCGGGCAGAGGGAAGGTCTCCTCGCCGCAATACTTCTGCAGGTAGCGCACTGCAAGGCTCTTGCCGAACTTCTGGATCTGGTTGCCGGCATCGTTGATATAGAACTCGCGGGTCACATCGTAGCCGGACCAGTCCAGCACAGCGGCCAGACAGTCGCCCAGTGCGCCGCCGCGGGCGTTGCCCATGTGCATGGGGCCGGTGGGGTTGGCGGAAACGAACTCCACGTTATACTTTGCGCCCTTGCCGTGGTCGGTGCGGCCATACTCCCTGTTGGCGCAGGCACCCAGCACCACGCCGGCCCAGAAGCTCTGGGACAGGAACAGGTTGATGAAGCCGGGGCCGGCCACTTCCACCTTGGCAAACACGCTGTTTTCCATGGCGGGCAGATGTGCCAGCAGGGCGTCCGCGATCATCCGGGGAGCCTTGCGCCAACTGCGGGCACCGGCCATGGCGATGTTGGAGGCGATGTCGCCGTTCTTCACGTCGGCGGGGATCTCCACGATGAAGGCGGGCAGCTCGGCTTCCGGCAGAGCGCCATCGGCCATAGCGGCCTTGGCGGCGGCGGTCAGCAGAGCGCGGGCCTCATCCAGCGCAGCCTGACGGGGGTTGTAGTTCTGGTAGGTCTTTTCAAATTCAGTCATTGGTCTGATTCCTTTCACAGTCTGGGGGAACTCTCAAATTCTCAGTTCACATGGGTCACGGTCACTTCCAGGCGGTTGCGGCTCACCAGTTCAGCGCTGTTGGCGTCCAGCAGATAGCCAAACTTTGCAGTGCCGCCCTTCTCGGTCAGGCTGCAGATGATCTCGTCAGCCGTCACGCCCAGCGTCATGGAGCCGTAGCCGGTCTCGTAATGGCAGAGGTTGCGCTTGCCCTTTTCGATGAGCAGCTGGGTACCGGCCCCGCCGCCCTTGCCAAAGCGCAGCATGGCCACCCGGCTTCCGTCGGCGGCGATCTTCAGGGTGGTGGTGCAGCCCTCGTAGCCGGTGGTCTCCGTTTCTTTATAGGTAATGTAGTAGCTGCCGCCCTTCTGCACGAACTGGCCCCGGGTCATCAGCTCCACAAACTCTTCCTTTTCTTCTTCCTCCGCAGGTTCTTCCACATGCTGCTCGATGCGGCTCTTGATGCGGATGATATAATCTTCCTTTAACGGTTTGCTCACATTGCTTTCCCTTATCAATATTTGTCAATGGCGATCTGTTCCACCGGGCCGCCCTTGTACTCGCCCAGAAACAGGTCTGCCGTCTGCACAAAGCTGTCCGGCACATCGCTGACATAGAAATGTGCCTGTCCCTCATGCTCCTGCGCTGCTTTCAGGCCGCGTTCCGAGAGCATCCGTTCCAGATGATGGGCGGCAGTCTTGGCGGGATCCACCAGCGTCACCTTCTGTCCCATGAACTCACCGATCATGGTCTTGAGCAGCGGATAATGGGTGCAGCCCAGAATGAGGGTGTCCACCCCGGCATCCCGCACCTCGGTCAGGTACTGCGCAATGACCAGCTTCGTCACCTGCTGCCGGCTCTCCTCGCTGTGGTCCACATAACCGGCTTCCACCAGTGGAACGAACAGCGGACAGGCCCGGGCGGTGATCTCCACACCGGGCACCAGCTGGCGCAGCAGCTTTTCATAGCTGCGGGAGCGGATGGTCGCCGCCGTGCCAATGACGCCGATGCGGCGGTTGCGGGTGGAAAAGGCCGCTTCCCGGGCGGCGGCATCCACCACGCCCAGATACGGCACCGGCAGCCGGGCCGCCTCTGCAGCCGGGTAGGTGCTGGACACCGTGCCGCAGGCCGCCATGATGCACTTTACATCTTTCGAAAGCAGGAACGCAACGTCCTGACGGGTGTACTGCAGGATTGTCTCCGGGCTGCGGCTGCCGTAGGGCACGCGGCCGGTATCACCAAAATAGATGATCTCCTCGTGGGGCAGACGCTTGCGCAACTCCCGCACGCCGGTCAGCCCGCCCAGACCGCTGTCGAACACGCCGATGGGGCGATTATCCATGCTGCTTTTCCTTTCTTTCCAGAGCCAGTGCGATCAGCCGGTCGATGAGGGCCGGCACCGGCAGGCCCTCGTGCTCCATCAGCTTGGGATACATGCTGATGGACGTGAAGCCCGGGAAGGTGTTGATCTCGTTGATGAGCACCCGGCCGGTGCCGTGCTCCACAAAGAAGTCGCAGCGGGCCAGCCCCTCGCAGTTCAGGGCGGTGTAGGCCATGGCGGCGTAGGTCTTTACCTCGTCCAGCTTTGCCTCCGGCAGGTGGGCCGGGATAACGGTCTGGCTCACGCCGTTCTTGTACTTGTCATCATAGGTGTAGAACTCGGCACCGGCAAGGATCTCGCCGGGACGGGTCGCCACGGCAGGGTCGGAGCCGATGACGGCGCACTCCACTTCCTGACCGTCCACAAAGGCTTCAAACACCACCTTGCGGTCGTTTTCCAGTGCAAGGTCGATGGCCTTCTTCAGCTCCTCGCGGCTGGACACCTTGGAGATGCCCACACTGGAACCGGCATTGGCGGGCTTGACGAACACCGGCCAGCCCAGCTTCTGCTCCACGCCGTCGCACACGCCTTCCAGATCGGATTCGATCTCCCAGCGGTTCGCGGCCACCCACTTGGTGTGGGGCACACCGTTGGCTTCAAACAGAGCGTTGGCCACGGCTTTGTCCATGCACACTGCGCTTGCCAGCACGCCGCAGCCCACGTAAGGGATGCCGGCCAGCTCCAGCAGGCCCTGCACCGTGCCGTCCTCGCCCCACAGGCCATGGAGCACCGGGATGACCACATCCACATGCACCTTTTCCACATGGCCTTCCGGGGTGAACAGGATCATACCATGGTCGGCGCGGTCCGGGCTGATGACGCAGGGCATATTGCCTGCCAGCTCTTCCCAGCTACCATCGGCCATCTGGGCTGCAGTGGCCTCGGTGTACAGCCAGCGGCCCTCCTTGGTGATGCCCACGGCAAGCGTCTCATATTTTTCGCGATCGATGTTGTTGACGAAGTTGCCCACCGAAACGCGGCTGACCTCGTGCTCGCTGGACATACCGCCAAACAGCAGGACGACGCACATTTTTTCAGACTGCATGATATCTCTCTCCTATTTATAAAGCCCCATGAAGCAGGGCGGGTTCTAACCGGTAAAATGCCGTTCTGGCTTATTATACAATATCTATGCGCGTGATGCAAGCACAATGCCAAAAGGCCTGCCGCTGTTTGGAGAGATTTTTTTAAGGAAAACTTTCTGAAAATCGCAAATTTCCGCTTGACGGATGGAAAACGGCGTGATACAATGATATCACCTCTTTTGCGGGGTTATTAAGTGCGCCTGTTTTACAGATGCCACCCGCAACCCGAGGGAGGTTCAAAACGACCGTTATAATGGAGGTGTCAACAAATGACCGTTAAAATCACTCTGGCCTGCACCGAGTGCAAGCAGCGCAACTACAACACCACGAAGAACAAGAAGAACAACCCCGATCGTCTCGAGATGAAGAAGTATTGCCGTTTCTGCAAGAAGCACACCGTTCATCGCGAAACCAAGTAAGAAAGGCGGACGCATCATGGCAGACAAAACCGAGAACAAGCCGGGCTTTGTGGCCAGAGCAAAGGCCGCTGTGAAGAATTTTGGCGCACGCGTCTCCAAATTCTTCCGCGACACCAAGAGCGAGCTGAAGAAGGTGGTGTGGCCGTCCAAAGCGGACGTCAAGACCAACACCATCGTCGTGCTTGTGACTGTCGCGATCGCAGCGGTTGTGATGATCCTGCTGGATGCCATCTTTGGTGGTATTCTGGGCCTGATCATCGGCGCCTGAGAATCATCTTGAAACGGAGGGTCAACCAAAATGGAAGAACAATCCAATGAGGCACTTTGGTATGTCGTGCATACCTATTCCGGCTATGAGAACAAGGTCGCAAACGATCTGCAGACCATGGTGGAGAACCGTCATCTGCAGGATCTGATCTGCGATATCAAGGTTCCCGTCGAGATGGTTCCCGAAATTGACAAGAACGGCAAGCAGAAGATGGTGGAGCACAAGCTGTTCCCCGGCTACGTTCTGGTCAAGATGGTGATGAACGACGATACCTGGTATGTGGTGCGCAATACGCGCGGCTGCACCGGTTTTGTCGGTCCCGCATCCAAGCCCGTTCCCCTCTCCCCTGAAGAAGTGGAGAAGATGGGCGTAGAAAAGGCTGCACCTCTGGCTGTCGACTTTGCTGTCGGCGACACCGTGCAGATCACCGCCGGTCCTCTGGAAGGCTTTATGGGCCTTGTGGAGGCCATCGATACCGAGAACTTCAAAGTGAAGCTCAAGGTCAACATGTTCGGCCGCGAAACTCCCGCAGAAGTGGAGCTTGGTCAGGTCGAGCTGCCGTAACCAACCGGCAAGGAACGTTTACCAAGGTAAGACCGCAGTGCGGTTCTTATAGAGCGTGTGCATTGGGCACATGCTCGTGGGAGGTACGGAGACACCGTACCGCAACTCACCACAGATTTTTGGAGGTGCATTTATCATGGCACAGAAAGTTACTGGCTACATTAAGCTGCAGATCGAGGCCGGCAAGGCGACTCCGGCTCCCCCTGTTGGCCC
>ENA-UEPJ01000808-UEPJ01000808.1-human-gut-metagenome-genome-assembly--contig:-NODE-808-length-41127-cov-12.101413_pt1 | contig 41127 bp, 33 predicted proteins | sample MGYA00242890_ERZ507896 | MGnify/ENA primary metagenome ERZ507896 (study PRJEB26167, sample SAMN06115508) | human gut metagenome | host: Homo sapiens | place: China:Qinghai | collected 2015-08-20...
CTGACCATCACCTCCAACGTGGTGTACGGCAAGTACACCGGCGCTCTGCCCGATGGCCGTGCCGCATTCACCCCGTTCGCACCCGGTGCCAACCCCAGCTACGGCGCAGAGCAGAACGGCCTGCTGGCCTCTCTGAACTCCGTGGCCAAGCTGCCCTACCACTGGGCTCTGGACGGCATCTCCAACACCCAGACCATCAACCCCGACGCTCTGGGCCACAGCGAGGGCGAGCGCGTTGAGAATCTGGTGCAGGTCATGGACGGCTACTTCGACCAGGGCGCACACCACCTGAACGTCAATGTCTTCGGCAAGGAGAAGCTCATCGACGCTATGGAGCACCCCGAGAAGGAGGAGTACGCAAACTTCACCATCCGTGTCTCCGGCTACGCCGTCAAGTTCATCGACCTGACCCGCGAGCAGCAGATGGACGTCATCTCCCGTACCTGCCATGCAGCTCTGTAACCCCATCGGATACGTCCACTCGTTGGAGACTTTCGGTTCTGTGGACGGCCCCGGCGTCCGCTTCGTCGTCTTTTTGCAGGGGTGCGCCCTGCGGTGCAAATACTGCCACAACCCGGAGACATGGGCTGAGGGCGGCGAGGAATGGACGGTGGACAAGCTCTTCCAGCGGGTGTGGCGCTACCGCAACTACTGGGGCAAAAAGGGCGGCATCACGGTCAGCGGCGGCGAGCCGCTGCGCCAGATGGAGTTCCTGACGGCGTTCTTCGAGCTGGCGCGCTCCAAGGGCGTGCATACGGCTCTGGACACCGCCGGTCAGCCCTTCCGCCCCGACGATGCGGCTTATCTGGCCGATTTTGACCGGCTGATGAAGTCCACCAGCCTCGTCATCCTCGATTTGAAGGAGATCGACCCGGAGAAGCACCGCAGGCTCACCGGCAGGGACAACGCGAATATCCTTGCGATGGCGCGCCACATTTCTGACCTCGGTGTACCGCTCTGGATACGCCATGTCCTCGTCCCCGGCCTGACGGACGACGAAGACGGCCTGCGGAAGACCGCAGAGTTCATCTCGTCCCTCAAGACGGTGCAGCGGGTAGAGGTACTGCCCTACCACACGCTGGGCCTCTTCAAGTGGCAGAAGCTCGGCATCCCTTATCCCCTGCCCGATGCTGTCCCGCCCACGGCGGAACAGGTCAAGCGGGCCGAGGAGCTGCTGGAAGTCAGCAAATATACAGGCTGACGAAATCAGCTCGTATAAAACAAAGAGGCGTGACCCTGCGGTCACGCCTCTTTTACTTTTTGTAATTTAACCGCCCAGATATGCGCTGCGGACACGCTCGTTGGTCAGCAGCTCAGCACCGGTGCCATCCATGACCACGCGGCCCGTCTCAAGGACGTAGGCGCGGTCTGCCACGGAAAGGGCCATCTGTGCGTTCTGCTCGACCAGCAGGATGGTCATGCCCTCTTTGTGGATGTTCTGGATGATGTCGAAGATCTCCTGCACCAGCAGAGGCGACAGACCCATGGAGGGCTCGTCCAGCATCAGCATGGAGGCGTTGCTCATCAGAGCACGGCCCATTGCCAGCATCTGCTGCTCGCCGCCGGACATGGTGCCGGCCAGCTGCTTGCGGCGCTCCTTCAGGCGGGGGAACAGCTCAAAGACCTTCTCCTTGTTGGGAGCGATGGTGGAAGCAGGCTGGGTATAAGCGCCCATGTCCAGATTCTCCTCCACAGTCATGTGCAGGAAGACATGACGGCCTTCCGGCACCTGTGCCAGACCGGCCTCGACGATTTTATGAGCGCGGACGCCCTTGATGCTCTTGCCCTTATAGAGGACGTCGCCGGTCTTCGGGTGGAGCAGGCCGGAGATGGTCTTCAGGGTGGTGGACTTACCGGCACCGTTGGCACCGATGAGGGTGACGATCTCGCCCTCGTTCACCTCGAAGGAGACATCCTTGACTGCGTGGATGTTGCCATAAAAGACGTTGATGTTATCAACTTTCAGCAAAGTCTGTGCCATCGTTCAGCCCTCCTTCTTGCCCAGGTAGGCTTCGATGACCTGGGGATTGTTGCGGATCTCGTCCGGCGTACCCTTGGCGATGATGCGGCCAAAATTCAGCACGGCGATGCCCTCGCAGATGCCCATAACGAGGCTCATATCATGCTCGATGAGCAGGACAGCAATGTTGAACTCGTCGCGGATGCGGCGGATGGTCTCAGTCAGCTCTGCGGTCTCGGAGGGGTTCATGCCGGCGGCCGGCTCGTCCAGAAGCAGCAGCTTCGGGCTGGTAGCCAGCGCGCGCATGATCTCCAGACGGCGCTGTGCGCCGTAGGGCAGGCTGCCGGCCTGTGCATCGGCGAGGTCAGCCATGTGGAAGATGTCCAGCAGCTCGAAAGCACGTTCGGTGCAGCGCTTCTCTTCCTTCCAGTAGTTGGGCAGGCGGATGAGAGAGGAGCCCAGATTGTACTTCATGGACTCGTGGAGGCCCACCTTGATGTTGTCGATGACGGACAGGTCCTTGAACAGGCGGATATTCTGGAAAGTACGAGCCACGCCCATCCGGTTGACCTGATAGGTCTTTTTGCCGGCGGTGGGCATCCCATCGATGAGGATGGAGCCGCGGGTGGGCTGGTAGACGTTGGTCAGCAGGTTGAAGACGGTGGTCTTACCGGCGCCGTTGGGGCCGATGAGGCCGGTGATCTCGTTGCGGCCGATCATCAGGTTGAAGCCGTCCACGGCGGTCAGGCCGCCGAAGTCGATGCCCAGTTCACGGACGTCGAGGATGGGCTTTTTATCCTTGTCGCGGTCAGTCAGGAAGCCGCCGGAAGGGACGCTGTGTAACTTCGTCTGGAACTCACTCATGGTCTGCGCCCTCCTTGTCAGCATTCTTCTTGTGGAACAGCTCGCCGTTCATGACCTTTTCCACGATGCGGCTCATGGAGAAATCGTAGCTGCCCAGCAGTCCGCCCGGACGGAAGATCATCATCAAGATGAGCACCAGCGAGTAGATGACCATGCGGTAGCTGTCGAAGCTGCGGGTAGCCTCGGGCAGGATGGTCAGGACGGTAGCGGAAAGGATGGAACCCAGCATGGAGCCCATGCCGCCCAGAACCACCATGACCAGGATCTCGATGGACTTCATGAAGCCGAAGGTGGAGGGGTTCAGAACGCCGATGTAGCAGGCGTACAGACCACCGGCCAGACCGGCAAAGGCAGCGGAGAAAGCGAAGGCCATGACCTTATAATAAGTAGTCTGGATGCCGCAGCTCTCGGCAGCGATCTCGTTGTCACGGATGGCGAGGACGGCACGGCCGTGGCGGCTCTTCATCATGGCATGGATGAGGAAGCAGGTAATGACCACACAGAGGAAGACATTGGCGAAGTTGGAGTACTTGGGGATGTTCTTGAGGCCCTTGGAGCCGTAGAACAGGCTGTAGCCCAGCACATCGTCGATGTTGTTCAGGGTGATGCGGATGATCTCGCCGAAGCCCAGGGTCAGGATGGCCAGATAGTCACCGGTCAGACGGAGGGCCGGGACGCCGATGAGGACGCCAAACAGGCCGGCCATCACAGCGCCCAGTGCAAGGCCGATGGCAAAGGAAACACCATCGGGCAGAGGGCTGTACTTGGTGAAGAGGGCGCAGGTGTAAGCACCCACGGCCATGAAACCGGCGTGGCCCAGCGGCAGCTGGCCCAGATAGCCGGTGGCCACGTTCAGGGACACGGCCAGGATGATGTTGATGCCCACGGTCATGAGCACCTTGTTCTGGTAAGTGGAGAGCATGTTGCCGGTCATGTAGGAAAGGGCCAGGAACAGCAGCACCACCAGCACGGCGTTCATGAGGTAGCGCACGGGCATTTTGAGCGTTTTGCGATTCTTGTTCATCTTCATGCCCTCCTTACACCTTTTCCTGCACCTTGCGGCCAAGGAAGCCCGTGGGCTTGAACAGCAGCACGATGATGAGGATGGCGAACGTGACAGCGTCCTTCCAGGCAGACAGGCCGATGGCGGAAACGAAGCACTCGCACAGGCCGATGACGATGCCGCCGACCATTGCGCCCGGGATGGAGCCGATGCCGCCCAGAACGGCGGCGACGAAGGCTTTCAGGCCCAGCATGGAGCCCATGGTGGGAGTGGCCTGCGGGTAGGAGCAGCAGTACAGCACCGAGCCGATGCCGGCCAGTGCAGAGCCGACCGCGAAGGTAAAGGAGATGGTGCTGTTGACGTTGATGCCCATCAGGCGGGCAGCGTCCATATCCTCAGAGACGGCGCGCATGGCCTTGCCAAGCTTGGTCTTCTGGACGAGGAAGGTCAGCACCAGCATGGACAGCACGGTGACCACCAGCGTGATGATGGAGGTCAGGCCCAGAGGCACTTTGCCCAGATAGAAGGTCTTGTTGTCGTAGTAAGACGGGATGACCTTTGCGCCCGAGCCCATGACCAGCTCAGCCGTGTACTCGAGGAAGAACGACACGCCGATGGCTGTGATGAGCAGAGAGATACGGGGTGCGCTGCGCAGCGGGGTGTAGGCGATCTTTTCGATGACTACGCCCAGCAGCGTACAGGTGAGGATGGTGGCACAGACCGCCGTGACCGGGCCGAGGCCCAGCTGGTTCATGACGAACCAAGACATGTACGCGCCCACCATGATGACGTCGCCGTGGGCAAAGTTCAGCAGCAGGATGATGCCGTACACCATGCTGTAGCCCAGTGCGATCAGTGCATAGATGCTGCCCAGCGACAAGCCGTTGATGAGCTGGCTGAAAAACACTGTCATGGATGGATACTTCCTTTCTTTCCGGCGCTGTTGCACGCCTTATGTGGGGATACACTTTTTTACCAAAAAAGCGGAGAGCACCGGGGCAATACTGTTCCGGCGTTCTCCGCAGTCGGGTCAATTTACGATCATTCTGATCTCAGCGGCGCTTCCATCACCGGTCGATGGAAGAAAGCTGGGATCAGAACATTTCCTTCAGCACCGGCTTGCCGTCCACATAGGTCAGGATAGCAGTCTGCTTGACGGGGTCGTGATGCTCGTCGAAGGTGAATGTGCCGGTGATGCCGTCGATGGTGCCGGAGGCAATGGCATCGATGACAGCCTGCTTGTAATCGTCGGTGCCAGCTTCCAGACCAGCATCCTCAGCAGCCTGCAGGCCGTAGACGACGGTCTTTGCTGCATCGTAGCCCAGAGGAGAGAAGCCGTTGGGGTACTCCTGACCGTACTCTGCCTTGTAGGCATCCTCAAACTCGGAGTTGGAGCCCTTTGCGTAGTTCGCGCAGAAGTAAGTGTCCTTCAGCTGATCGTTGGTGGCGTAGCCTTCCAGACCATCCCAGCCGTCGCCGCCCAGGAACGGAACGGTCAGGCCGACGCTCTCAGCCTGAGACAGGATCTGGCCCACTTCCTCGTAGTAGTTGGGGCAGAAGACAGTCTCGGGGTCCTTGCCGAGGATGGTGGTCAGCTGAGTCTTGAAGTCCACATCGCCCTCAGAGTAGCTCTCCTGATCGACGATGATGCCGCCCAGAGACTCGAACTCGTTGACGAAGTTCTCGGCCAGACCCTCGTTGTAGTCTGCGCCCTTCTTGAAGATGACGGCTGCCTTGGTGTAGCCCAGCTTCTGGTATGCGTAGTCAGCCATCTTGATGCCCTGGAACGGGTCGGTGAAGGTGGCGCGGAAGACGTTTGCGTTCACGGTATCAGTCTCGGCATCGTAGGTGACAGCCTCAGCGGTAGCGGAAGCGGTGACCATGGGCATATTGTAGTCTGCGCTCTCAGCAACAACTGCCAGAGTCGGGGTGGTGGTAACGTCGCCGATCAGAGCGGTCATGCCCTCGTCCACCATCTTGGTGAAGCAGTTGACAGCCTGCGTAGCGTCGCCCTGCTCGTCCTCGGTGAGGATCTCGATCTGCTTGCCGTTGATGCCGCCGTTGGCGTTGACCTGCTTCAGGTACAGGGTAGCACCGTTGACAACAGCCTGACCGTAAACGGAGACGTTGCCGCTCAGGGGGCCCATAACGCCGACCTTGATGGTGTCGCCGGAAGCAGCTGCTGCGCTAGAACCGGCAGCGGAAGCTGCGGTGCTGGAAGAGCCGCCGCAGGCAGTCAGAACACCGGCAGCAGCCACGACACCGGCAGCAGCCAGAAAGTTACGACGAGAGATCATGTTTTTCATAAGTCTATATCCTCCTGCTATTTGGAAGCATTCGTGTTATTTGCAGCCCTCGCGCACGGCCCATGAGCCAGTGTCCCGAAAAGCTGTTAAGGAAGCAGCCCTCTCTTCCCTCAAAGCAGCTCTGCTTCCTTGAGTCTTATTATAAGCACTTCGGTGCAAGTCCGCAATTCACAAATCGTCCATAGTTTTGGAGGGGTTTCAGGCAAAACTCGCTATTTTTAACAAAACCAAGCGTCGATTTTTGGTTACTTTTTCAAATTGTTCACCTGAGAAAAACAGAACATGAAATTGATTCACAAGTAACAAAAAAATGACACAACTTTCCTCCCCTGAAGTTTGTTTGTGCTAACATCCATGCATTCTCTTGCATCCCGGGCCGAATCATGGTAGGATAATATCGGTTAGTTAGCATATACTATCCAAATGAGAAGAGCGCATCCATTCCTATTATATATGGAGGTACAAATCATGAACTATCTTGAGATCGTAGACGTTCAGGGCCGTGAGATCCTGGACTCCCGCGGCAACCCCACTGTTGAGGCTGAGATCACTCTCGCCGACGGCACCGTGGCCCGGGGCTGCGCACCGTCCGGTGCATCCACCGGCGAGTTCGAAGCGCTGGAGCTGCGCGACGGCGACAAGGGCCGCTATCTGGGCAAGGGCGTCACCAAGGCTGTGGAGAACATCAACACCGTCATCGCTGATGCTGTCATCGGCATGGACGCTTCAGACATCTACGCCATCGACAAGGCTATGATCGACGCTGACGGCACCAAGGACAAATCCAAGCTGGGCGCAAACGCCATTCTGGCCGTTTCCATCGCTGCCTGCCGCGCTGCTGCCACTTCGCTGGACATGCCCCTCTACCGCTTCCTCGGCGGCGTGAACGGCAACCGCCTGCCCGTCCCCATGATGAACATTCTGAACGGCGGCGCACACGCCACCAACACCGTGGACACCCAGGAGTTCATGATCATGCCCGTGGGCGCACCTTCCTTTAAGGAGGGCCTGCGCTGGTGCGCCGAGGTCTTCCACGCTCTGGCTTCCATCCTGAAGGCAAAGGGTCTGGCCACCTCCGTCGGCGACGAGGGCGGCTTCGCTCCCAACCTGTCCAGCGACGAGGAGACCATTGAGACCATTCTGGCCGCCATCGAGAAGGCCGGTTATCTTCCCGGCAGGGACTTCATGCTGGCCATGGACGCTGCCTCTTCCGAGTGGAAGAGCCCCAAGGGCAAGGGCTTCTACAAGCTGCCCAAGGCCGGCACCGAGTTCACCTCCAGTGAGCTCATCGCACACTGGAAGAAGCTGGTGGAGAAGTACCCCATCATCTCCATCGAGGACGGTCTGGATGAAGAGGACTGGGAAGGCTGGCAGGAGATGACCCGCGAGCTGGGCGGCAAGGTCCAGCTGGTGGGCGACGACCTGTTCGTCACCAACACCGAGCGTCTGGCCAAGGGCATCCAGCTGGGTGCCGGCAACGCCATCCTCATCAAGCTGAACCAGATCGGCTCCGTATCTGAGACCCTCGAGGCCATCAAGATGGCTCACAAGGCCGGCTACACCGCCATCAGCTCTCACCGCTCCGGCGAGACTGAGGACACCACCATCGCCGACCTGGCCGTGGCTCTGAACACCTGCCAGATCAAGACCGGCGCCCCCAGCCGCACCGAGCGTGTGGCAAAGTACAACCAGCTGCTGCGCATCGAGGAACAGTTGGGCGGCAGTGCCGTCTACCCCGGCATGGCTGCTTTCAACGTGAAGCGTTAACTTAGACTCTGTGACAGGAGCGCCAGCCCCGGCTTTGCCGGAGCTGGCGCTCTTTTTTGTCATTTCCATGCCATTTTGTCTAAAGTATACAAGAAAAAACATCAAAACTCAGCAAATCGACTATTGCCAATTCTCAACTGATATATTAGAATATAAGTGAGAGAGCGAGGCACTCCTGCCGCGCATAAACGCAAAGCAATATTAACGGAGGACATCCACTATGCCTATGAAAATGGGTTGGCGCTGGTATGGCGAGGGCAACGACCCCGTCACCCTCAGCGACATCAAGCAGATCCCCGGCGTGACCAGCATCGTCTGGGCGCTGCACAACAAGATGCCCGGCGAGATCTGGGAGATCGACGAGATTCAGAAGGTCGCAGACCAGATCCACGCTTACGGCTTCGACATGGACGTTGTCGAGTCTGTCAACGTCCACGACGACATCAAGATCGGCCTGCCCACCCGCGATCAGTACATCGAGAACTACAAGCAGTGCATCCGCAACCTGTCCAAGTTCGGTGTCAAGGTCATCTGCTACAACTTCATGCCCATCTTCGACTGGACCCGCACCGACCTGTTCCACCCCGTCGGCGACGGCTCCACCGCACTGTTCTACGAGAAGGACAAGATCAAGGGCGACTACAAGTCCATGGCCGAGTACATCATGTCCTTCACTGAGAAGTACAACATGACCTTCCCCGGCTGGGAGCCGGAGCGCATGGCAAAGCTGGACGAGCTGTTCAAGGCCTACGCCCCTGTCACCAAGGAAAAGCTCTGGGAGAACCTGAAGTACTTCCTCGAAGCCCTGATGCCCACCTGCCGCGAGTGCGACATCAAGATGGCCATCCACATGGACGATCCCCCTTGGGACATCTTCGGCCTGCCCCGCCTGCTGGTGGATGCCGAGAGCATCGACCGCTTCCTGAGCATGGTGGACGACGAGTACAACTGCCTGACCCTCTGCTCCGGCAGCCTGAACGCCAACCCCAACAACAATGTGGCTGAGATCGTCCGCAAACACTGCGACCGCATCGCATTCGCACACATCCGCAACATCCATCACTTCCCCAACGGCGACTTCTCCGAGGCTGCCCACCGCGACTGCTGCGGCGAGACCGGCATCATCGAGATCCTGCGCGCCTACCATGACTGCGGCTTCGAGGGCTACATCCGCCCCGACCATGGCCGTCAGCTGTGGGAGGAAGGCCCTGGCAGCTGCCGCCCCGGCTACGGCAAGTATGACCGTGCGCTGGGCATCCAGTATATGCTGGGCGTCTGGGACCTGCTGGACCGTCTGGACGAAGAGAAGAAGAAGGGCTGATATATCATGAAGCTGACTGATATTAAGAACGGCAATCTGTCCGCCGAGTGGGCAGAAAAGGGCTACGAGCTGCCCAAGTTCGACGTTGAGGCCGTCAAGGCCAAGACCCACGCAGAACCCACCTGGGTCCACTTCGGTGCCGGCAACATCTTCCGCGCATTCCCGGCTGCCATCCTGAACGACGCCCTGAACAGCGGCAAGTATGACCGCGGCGTCATCGTGGCCGAGAGCTTCGACTACGAGATCATCGACAAGGCTTATCAGCCCTACGACAACCTGAGCCTGCTGGTCTGCCTGAAGTCCACCGGCGACATCGAGAAGAAGGTCATCGCCTCCGTCACCGAGAGCCTGAAGGCTGACTACTCCTTCGGCGCTGACTGGGCACGTCTGGTCGAGATCTTCCAGGCACCCAGCCTGCAGATGATCTCCTTCACCATCACCGAGAAGGGCTACGGCGTCGCTCCTGCTGACCTCGAGCGCGGCCTGACCCCCGTTCTGGCCATGGGCAAGGTCACTGCTCTGCTCTACGAGCGCTTCAAGGCCGGCAAGCTGCCCCTGACCGTCCAGAGCATGGACAACTGCTCTCACAACGGCGATAAGGTCAAGACCGCAGTCTTTGCCTACGCTTCCAAGTGGGTCGAGCAGGGTCTGGTCCCCGCCGAGTTCCTGGCCTACGTCAAGGACGAAACCAAGATCACCTTCCCCTGGAGCATGATCGATAAGATCACTCCCCGCCCGGATGCCAAGGTCCAGAAGATGCTGGCTGACGACGGTTTTGAGGACAACTACACCATCGTCACCGAGAAGCACACCTTCACCGCTCCCTTCGTCAACGCCGAGGAGACCCAGTACCTCTGCATCGAGGACCACTACACCAATGGCCGTCCTCCGCTGGAGCTGGGCGGTGTCCTCTACTGCGACCGCGAGACCGTCGATAAGATCGAGAAGATGAAGGTCTGCACCTGCCTCAACCCCCTGCACACCGCCATGTCCATCTACGGCTGCATGCTGGGCTACACCCTCATCTCCGCTGAGATGGCTGATGAGGACCTGCGCAGCTTCATCCAGAAGATCGGCTACATCGAGGCGATGCCCGTCGTCGTTGACCCCGGCGTTCTGAACCCCTACGAGTTCATCGGCGCTGTCATCAACCGCCGTCTGCCCAACCCCTTCATGCCCGACGCTCCTCAGCGTATCGCCACCGATACTTCCCAGAAGCTGGCGATCCGCTTCGGCGAGACCATCAAGGCTTACGAAGAGCGCGGTCTGGACAAGTCCAACCTCGTGCTGATCCCGCTGGTGCTGGCAGGCTATGCCCGCTACCTGACCGGTCTGGATGACAACTGCCAGCCCTTCGAGATCTCCACTGACCCGCTGCTGGCTGAGCTGCAGGCCATCGTGGCTCCCCTGAAGGTGGAAGCCGGCGAGCAGGACTTCTCCTGCCTGAAGGCTCTGTACAGCCGCACCGATGTCTTCGGCGTGGACCTGTACGCCGTCGGTCTGGGCGAGAAGATCGAGTCTATGGCCAAGGAGCTGTTCGCAGGCCCCGGCGCTGTCCGCGCTACCCTGCACAAGTACGTCAAGGCCCGCTGATCTAAGCGTCCCCTGACTTCATAAGCCATTTCCGCACCCATGCTGCGTTTTGCTTTGCCGCAGCATGGGTTTTTATTATGTCTTTTTTCCGACACAGGAAAAGCCGCCGGGCCTTGCGGCCCGACGGCTTTTCTTATGATAGGAGGATCAAAAATGATCGTAGACTATCTTATTCAGTTCAGGATGGTCTGCTCGGTCTCGACGTCGAACAGGTGGACCTTGTGGGGATCGAAGGCAACGCGGACGGTGTCTCCGTTGCGGGCCTTGGAGGTGGGAGCGACGCGGGCGGTCATCTTGTTGCCTTTGTACTCCAGGTACAGGTAGATCTCAGCGCCCATCATCTCAGAGACATCGACCTTAGCATCCAGCTGGCAGTCGGTGTGCTTTGCCATGAACTCGGGCTCATCGTCGATGTCCTCGGGACGGATGCCCATCTTGACCTTCTTGCCGACGTAGGAATCCAGCTTGCCGTCAGCGGTCTTCTCCTTGGGCAGGGGGATCACGTCGCCGCCCAGGTCAACACCGTACAGGTCGCCCTTCTTGATCAGGGTGCCGTCCAGGAAGTTCATCTGGGGGCTGCCGATGAAGCCAGCAACGAACATGTTGCAGGGCATATCGTACAGGTTCTGCGGGGTATCGACCTGCTGGATGATGCCGTCCTTCATAACAACGATACGGTCGCCCATGGTCATAGCCTCGGTCTGGTCGTGGGTAACGTAGATGAAGGTGGTAGCCAGCTTCTTGTGCAGCTTGATGATCTCGGTACGCATGGAGGTACGCAGCTTAGCATCCAGGTTGGACAGGGGCTCGTCCAGCAGGAAGACTGCCGGGTTACGAACCATTGCACGGCCCAGAGCAACACGCTGACGCTGACCACCGGACAGAGCCTTGGGCTTGCGGTCCAGCAGATGCTCGATCTCCAGGATCTTGGCAGCCTCGTGCACGCGCTTGTCGATCTCATCCTTCGGGGTCTTGCGCAGCTCCAGACCGAAAGCGATGTTCTTGTAAACGGTCATATGGGGATACAGAGCGTAGCTCTGGAACACCATGGCGATATCACGATCCTTCGGGGGAACGTCGTTGATCAGACGGCCGCCGATGTACATTTCGCCCTTGGAGATCTCCTCCAGACCGGCGATCATACGCAGGGTGGTGGACTTGCCGCAGCCAGAGGGGCCGACGAAGATGATGAACTCCTTATCCTGGATCTCCAGGTTGAAGTCGGTAACGGACGGGGCAGTTGCGCCCGGGTAGATCTTGTAGATGTGCTGGCAGCTGATGGAAGCCATAAGCGTTATCCTCCGTTTGATATTTTGTGTTTCACGCACTTGACGGCGTGTTGTTTCGTTGGTACTATAATAGCAGATAATTTTGTGATATAAAATAGCATTTTATTGATTAGAGGTGTCAGATATTGCTGTTTGACTGGAACGTTGTCGCCGCGCCCTCTTCGGTGCAGGATCTCCAGCTTTCCGCGCCCCTCACCCTGTCGGGCGAAGGGCTGTGGGTCTGCCTTGTGTCCAGCGGCAAATGCACCGCCTCCGTCCCCGGGGCCGGGCCCTCGCCGGCGGGGGCCGCGCTGATCCTGCCGCCGCAGTCGGTGCCCGCCGGGCACCTGATCCTGAGCCGTGCGCCGCTGTCTCTCGTGCCGGAAAGCGCCTGTCACCTGCTCTGCGTCCAGCTCACCGGGCAGGCCGCTTCTCAGTTTCTCACCGGGCTGCGGGAACTGCCCTTCCTTGCCAAGGGCGGTTCCTGCCCTGCTGCCGCCGAGCTGATGGGCCGTCTGGCCGAGGAAAAATCCTCCCACAGCCGGGCGCGTAGCCAGCTGGCCTACGCGCTGCTGTGTGAGCTTTCTGACGCCGACAGCGCCGCCCCTGCCCTGCCGCCGCTGGTACAGGCCGCCATTGAGGATATCCGCGCCAACTACGCGGGCCTGTACGGTGTGGAAGAGCTCAGCGAGCGGCTGGGCGTGTCCAAGAGCCATCTGGTGCGCACCTTTACCGCTGCCATCGGGGTGCCGCCGGGCCGGTATCTGACCACCGTGCGCATCGAGGCCGCCCAGCGGCTGCTGCTCCACCGGGAATACACGCTGGACGTGGTCGCCAGCCTGTGCGGCTTTTCCGGGGCCAACTACCTGTGCCGCGTGTTCAAAAAAGAAACCGGCCAATCCCCCGCACAGTGGCGGGCAATGGCCGGTCATGCCGCGCAGTCCGGGCTTTCCCCGGAAGAATCCCTGCGCGAACAGGAGCTTTATATCTGAGACGCTGCATCTGTTTCCTTCATGTGGGCCTCTTTGCACGCATTTTTAGCGTGATACATGGCCTCGTCGGCGCGGCGGAAGGCTTCCTTCACGCTTTCCGTGCCGGTGTCAAAGGCTTCCCACCCGACGGAAACGCTCATCACGGGCTGGTCGCTCTCAACATGTCCCTTGTGCCATGCGTCAAATTCGGCGTTCAATTGTTCCACCCTGTCCAGCTCCCGGCGCAGCACCACGCAGAACTCGTCGCCGCCCATCCGGAAGCAGCGGCCGCTGGCGCCGTACACCTCGCGCAGGCCCTGCGCCACCGTGCACAGGCATTTGTCGCCGACTGCGTGGCCAAAGGTGTCGTTGATCAGCTTGAAGTGATCCACATCAAAAAACAGGATCACACCGGTACCACGGTACCGCTTGAGGTGATCCTCAAAGCTCCACCGGTTGCCCAGCTCGGTCAGGCCGTCCACCTGCTGCAAAATGTCGCCGTAGAATTTGTACAGCATAATGGCCGAGATGGCCACCACCAGCCAGATGATCTCCACATTGTTATCGTACAGGGTCACCGCGATGCCGCTGGCCAGAAAGACCGTGAGCAGCAGCACCATCACGCTGCCGCTCTGCTGGTAGCGTCGGAAGGTCTGCAGCCCCTGCACCAGATAATATACGGTGCTGAAGCAATAGAACGCAATGTACACAATGTACAGCGGGCCGTGGTGGTAGATGTTCTGCGCATCCACATACCAGATCTGCCCTGTGAACAGGCTCACGGTCTCCAGCATCACGTGGAATGCCAGCAGGCATCGGATGCCCTTCTCCCACAAAACGCGGCTGCTGAGGCTTTTGCCGCACAAAAGGCCCAGATACGGCGCACTGCACAGCTCAACGTATTTTACCAGCTTATGCAGCCCGATAGATTCTGCCGGGGTGCCGTCCAGTGCATTGCCCAGCCACTCGCACAGTGCCGCCGTGCTGATGACCAGAAACAGGACCCGGGTGATATTCTTGCGCTGCCGATCCAGCGTTGTATTGAAGCTGACCGCCGCCAGCATGATCATCATGGCCGGCACCACAAAGATGGTATTGGCTGTATAATAAGGATTCATAGCAGTTCCTTCATTTCATGATTAAGCTCCTCGATCATCCACCTCTCTGTGTATTATACCTGTTTTTTATTCCCATTTCAAGAAAATACTGGCTTATTTTTACATTGTGGGGCATTCGTGCCTTATTCCGTCTTTTTCCGCCGCAGCAGCAGGAACAGGGTCAGCAGAGCCGTCAGCAGCTCCGACACCGGGAACGCCGCCCATACGCCGTTCATGCCGAACAGGCGGCTCAGCACCAGCGAGCAGACCACGATGGCCGCCATGCCGCGGCAGATGGAGGTGATGGACGCCTCTGCCGGGCGGTCGGTAGCGCTCAGGTAGCCCGCCGCCACGATGTTGAACCCGGCAAAGAAGTAGCCGATGAAGTACAGCCGCATCCCCATGTGGGCAAATTGGGCCATCCGGACGGAGTTCTCGCTGTTGAATATGCCCACCAGCGCATCGGTGGCACCAAAGACCACGCTGTACAGCACAGCGGCCAGCACCAGCGCTGTGCCGCTGCCGAGGAGCAGCAGCTTTCTGGCACCGGCCCGGTCGCCTTTGCCGTAGCACTCGCTCACCAGCGGCTGTGCACCCTGTGCTACGCCGTTGAAGATGGCCGTTGCCACCAGCGCAAAGTTCGCCACCACACCGTAGGCCGCCACAGCCACATTGCCCGCCAGCCCCAGCAGCAGAAGGTTGAACACGGTGGTGGTAACGCCGGAGCTCATCTCGCCCACAAAGCCGGAAATGCCCAGCTGGCAGCTCTGCCCCAGCAGCTTCACCGAGGGCATCCGGCGCACGAACTCCACGCCGTTCTCCTTTTTAAAGAAGTGCCGGCTGCAGATGGAAATGCTGATGATGGGAGACACGGCGGTGGCCAGCGCCGCACCGGCCAGCCCCAGACCCATGGGAAACATAAAGATGTAGTCGAATACCACGTTGAACAGGCTGCTGCTCAGGGTAGCCACCATGGCAAGGGAGGGGTCGCCGTCGTTGCGCACAAAGGCCGACACGATGTAGTTACACATGAAAAACGGCGTGAACATGAGGAAAATGCGGGCGTACGGAACGCCCAGCGCCACGATCTCCGCGTCGCCGCCCATCAGCCGCAGCAGGCCGCCGGGCGCAAAAATGCCCGCCAGCAAAAACGGCACGCTGAGCGCGCAGGCACAGAAGATGGCATTGGAAAAATACCGCTGACAGCGTTCATCCCCCTGTGCCCTGAGGATGGCGTAGCGGGTAGCCGCGCCCAGCCCGACCATGGCACCAATGGCAAAGATGAAGTTGTAGATGGGCAGGCAGAGGTTGAGCAGGGTAACGCCGTCGGTGCCCGCCGCCTGCGAGATAAAATAGGTATCGGCCAGAATGTAGCACGAGGTGCCCAGCAGACCGAAAATGTTCTGCGATACATATTTGAAGAATTGCTTTGTCAGGTTCATCCAAGTTCCCTTTCATGGCATTTTTTACGCATACCGGCATATTTTAGCACACCCCAAAATGCAAGTCAACACAAAAACGCCCTGTACCGTGCAAAAAAGCATTGACAGCCCGGGGTCTGGCCCTTACACTGGGAGCGGTCACAAAGCCATCCCCCGCGCCGGGGGAAGCCTTTTATTACCAGCATCTTAATTTGGGAGGTTCTCTATGTCCGGCAGCACACTGTTTTCCATTGGCGAAGCACTCATTGATATGATCCCGTCCAGAGCAGGCTGCTCTTTTGACGAGGTGCCCTCGTTCAGCCCGCGCACTGGCGGCGCACCGGCCAATGTGTGCGCAGCCTTCGCCCGGCTGGGCGGCAAAAGCGCCTTTCTGAGCCAGCTGGGCGATGACCCCTTCGGCCATAAGATCGCCCGGGAGCTGGCAGACTGCGGCATCGACCTCTCCCATCTGGCCTTTACCGACAAGGCCAGCACAGCCCTTGCCTTCGTCAGTCTGGAAGAGGACGGCAGCCGCACCTTCAGCTTCTACCGCAAACCCTCCGCCGATCTGCTCTATTCTCCGGAGCAGATCGACCCGGCATGGTTCGACGATGCCTTTGCCCTGCATTTCTGCAGTGTTTCGCTGGTGGACAGCCCCATGCGCTACGCCCACCTTGCGGCCATCTCTGCCGCCCGGGAGGCCGGCAGCATCGTCAGCTTTGACCCGAACCTGCGCTTTCCCCTCTGGCCGGACCGCGACATGCTGCGCGGGACGGTGCTGCAGTTCCTGCCGCTTTCCAACATCCTCAAAATTTCGGATGAAGAACTGGAATTTCTCACCGGCACGGCGGACATCGAAGTCGCCCTGCCGCAGCTGTTCGTGGGCGATGTGCAGCTGGTGGTCTACACCTGCGGCAGCAACGGTGCCCACGCCTACACCCGCACCGCCCATGGCTTTGCCCCCTGCCGGAAAGTCCGGGCTGTGGACACCACCGGTGCGGGCGACGGCTTCATCGGCTCCTTTTTGTGGCAGCTGGAACGTGACGGCGTAACGCGGAACAAGCTGGAAAAGCTGAGCCGTGCCCGTCTTTGCGAGTACCTTGCCTTTTCCAACCAGTTCTGCGGCATCAGCGTGCAGCAGCACGGTGCCATCGACAGCTACCCCACCCTTGACCAGATGCAGTAAAGGATGCAAAAGGCCCTGCATCCAGCACCGCAGGGCTTTTTTTCATTTACAATTTGTAGTATTACGTCGCTATATTCCAGTTTTGTCCTGTTTTCGACATCTTTTCTGCCGGTTTAAGATTTGTTTATCCTTTGTACAAGCCTTGTTCTTATTCTCTGCCCGGTTCCATGTTACCATAAGGGCAAGAACAACAAGCAGGGAGGCTTTATCCATGTCCTTTGAATTTACCCTTCTGGATGCCTTGCAGGCTCTGCGCTGTCCGGTGCTGGATGCACTGGCGGTGTTTTTCGATCAGGCCGGTGCCCGCGGCGAGATCTGGATCGCATTTACAGTGGTGCTGCTGGCGTTCCGGCGCACCCGCCGGGCCGGGCTGGCCATGGCGCTGGCGCTGGGCCTTTACATGCTGGCGGGCCACTGCGCCTTAAAGCCGCTGTTTGCACGCCCGCGCCCCTGCGACCTCCGGCCGGAGATGCTCACGCTGGTGGCCCGGCCGCATGGCTGGTCCTTCCCTTCCGGACACACGTCCTCCGCCTTTGCCGCTGCCTTTGCGCTCTGGCTGCAGAACCGCAGGCTCGGCGTCCCGGCTCTTGTGCTGGCCGGGTTCATCGGCTTCACGCGGATGTACCTGCATGTACATTTCCCCACCGACATTCTGGGCGGCGTGGCACTGGGCCTTGCAGTGGGGGCCTGCGGCTCCCTGCTGGCAGATAAGATCAGCAACAAATGGGCGAAACACAGCGAAGTAAAACGAACTGTATAAATCAATTTCGTCTCGCACTCGTTCTCGCTTTGCTTTTTGCATTCAGATGAAGTATCTCGCTTCGACCCTATCCGTGAAAAAGAGCCTCGGAAAAATCCGCAGATTTTTCCGAGGCTCAACGAATGATAATAGAATTTCCGCTAAAACAGCCAAAGCGCACGCGGCGGCTATTCCCAATCGTTCTCTTGCATTCAGGCAAAAACAAAAGCAGCCAGCACCGTGGAAAGGAGGATAAAGCGGTGCTGGCTGCGGTATGAGAACTCCCGAACTTTGCGGTGGATCAGGAGGGATTTGGTAGTCTGTCCGCCGCCCGGGCTATTGCCTGGCATGGGACGGGGGACAGTGTTTTAATAAGGATCTGCTGGGTCGTGCCCAAAGCACCGGCCCCCGCAGATGAAAGCCCTTGTCGGCTTTTGGGAGGTGTCTTTGCATCTCCCTGACTGCACCCTTATACTACCAGACAATCGTGGCATTTCTTTGTGGAGTTTTTGAACAATTTGCAAATAGATTTTCAGGTGTTTTCAAAGGGGCCCAGCTTACCGGGGCGGCGGGCCGGAAGTTTCTCCGAAGACCGTCCGCTGGGGTGGGACCCTGTTGCCCGAAGGGCAATAGGGCGGGCGATGGAATGACTTGCAACAACAGTGACCGCCGCCAGTGGCGGAAACAGGGAGCTGTTGTTGGGGCCGCGGCCAGCGAGATGCAAGCGGATGCGAAGCAGCTGCTGGGTGCCGCAACCCGTATTTCGTGTCTGAGGAGAAAGCTTCCGGCACACCGCTCCTTCGCTCTTTTACTGCGCCCCGAAAAATTCCTTGGCGATGTCGGCGCTGCGTTTGGCGTCCTTGGCGTACCAGTCCGCGCCGATCTTCTCGGCATATTCCGGGGTCAGCACGGCACCGCCCACCATGATCTTGCAGTCCAGGCCCGCTTCGTGCAGGGCGGCGATGGTCTCCTCCATGCTCTTGAGGGTGGTGGTCATCAGGGCGGAAAGACCCACCAGATGCACATTCTTTTCCCGCACGGTGTTCACCACCGTCTCCACCGGAACATCACGGCCCAGGTCGATCACCTCAAAGCCGTAGTTTTCCAGAATGACCTTGACGATGTTCTTGCCGATGTCGTGCACGTCGCCCTTGACGGTGGCCAGCACGATGCGGCCCTTGCTGGCGCTGCCCTCGCCCTTCTGGGCAATGACATTCTTGATCTCCTCAAAGGCGCTCTGGGCGGCACTTGCGGCCTGCAGCAGCTGCGGCAGGAACAGCGTGCCCTTCTCGTACTTTGCGCCCACGATGTCCAGCGCCGGGATCAGCGCTTCGTCCACCACTTCCAGCGGCTGCTTTTCAGCCAGCAGTGCCTTGGTCTGGGCGGCAGCATCACCCTTCAGGCCCTTTTCCACCGCCTTCATCAGCAGGGCATAAGGGCCGGTAAGCTCTGCGCTCTCACCGGATGCCGAAGCCGCAGGCACCGCCTGCGCGGCCTGCCGGATGGCTGCGGATGCAGGAACATGGTCGGCATACCGCTCAATGTACTTGGTGCTCTGCGGGTCGCGGTTGGTCAGCACATTGTAAGCATACACCGCCGCCATCATCTCCTCGCTGGAAGGGTTCATGATGGCAAGGTCCAGCCCGGCGTACATGGCCATGGTGAGGAAGGTGGTGTTCAGATAGGGGCGGCAGGGCAGGCCGAAGCTGATGTTGGACACACCCAGAATGGTGCGCACCCCCAGCTCCTTTTTGCAGGCTTCCAGTGCCTGCACGGTGGCCAGAACGTCCTTCTGCTGGGCGCTGGCGGTCAGGGTCAGACAGTCGATGTAGATGTCCTCCCGCGGGATGCCGGCGGCAAGGGCCGCCTCCGTGATGCGGCGGGCAATGGCCACCCGGTCCTCGGCGGCAGGCAGGATGCCCCGCTCATCGATGGCAAGGCCCACGATGGCCGCACCGTACTTTTTGCACAGGGGCAGAATCGCGTCCAGCTTTTCCTGCTCGCCGTTGGTGGAGTTGACGATGGGCTTGCCGTTGTACACGCGCAGACCGTTTTCCAGCGCCTGCACATTGGAGGAATCCAGCTGCAGCGGCAGACTGGTGACGCTCTGCAGGGCCTTGACCACCTTGGGCATCAGGGCAGGCTCGTCCACGCCGGGCGCGCCCACGTTCACGTCCAGCACCTGAGCACCGGCCTCCACCTGACTGACCGCCTGCTCCAGAACATAGTTCATATCCTCTTCCCGCAGTGCCTGCTGGAAGCGCTTTTTGCCCGTGGGGTTGATGCGCTCACCCACCACCGTGATGCCGTCCACGTTGACGAAATCCACCGGCGTGCAGAGCACCGAGGGCATTTTGTGGGCCGGACGGCCGGGTACGCAGCCTGCAAAGACGCTGTTCAGCAGCTTGATGAACTCCGGCGTGGTGCCGCAGCAGCCGCCCGCCGCAAACAGATGCAGTTCTCGGTAGGGCTTCATTTCCATGGCGAAGAGCTGCGGGGTGATATCGTAGCCGCTGCCGTCGGCCCGGGGCAGGCCCGCATTGGGCTTGACGAACACCGGGAAATCGCCGGGCACAGCCTCCGCCAGACGCTTTGCCATGGGGAAGATCTCCTTGGGGCCCAGTGAGCAGTTGATGCCCACCGCGTTGGCACCCAGACCGCGGGCGGTCACGCCGAAGCTTTCCACCGTGCAGCCCGTAAAAGTGCGCCCGCCGGCTTCAAAGCTCATGCTGGCCAGAATGGGCAGGGTGCTGTTTTCCTTTGCGGCCAGCAGCGCGGCTTTCAGCTCGTAAAGGTCGGTAAAGGTCTCGAAGAAAATAAGGTCGGCCCCGGCGGCAGTGCCTGCCCGGACGATGCGGGCATACTCGCTCACCGCATCCTCAAAGGCCAGCGTTCCGCTGGGTTCCAGCAGCTCGCCCAGCGGGCCCACGTCCAGCGCGGTCAGGGCACCGTAGGGCGCACAGGCGCGCTTGCAGTTGGCGATGCCCGCCGCAATGATCTCTTCCAGACTGTAGGCGCTGCCCGCCAGCTTGTGGGCCGATGCTCCAAAGGTGTTGGCGTTGACAATTCGGCTGCCCGCAGCGGCATATTTTGCATGGATGCTCTCGATCAGCTCCGGATTGGTGATGTTCAGTTCCTCCGGCTTTGCTCCCAGCTTCAGGCCCGAAGCCTGCAGCATGGTGCCCATGCCGCCGTCCAACAGGACGGTATTGCTCTGTTTGAAAAGTTCACTCGCTTGCACAGGTCTTTCCCCTCTTTCTGTATTCGCAGCGGGTGCGCAGCACGCAGTGGCCGCACCCGGCCAGTTTTCCCTTTACCGGGTGGCCGCTGACCCCCAGAATGGCCGTCACGCTCTTGCGCGGGGTCATCAGATTGGTGTCGGTGACGCACAGGCCTGCACGGCGCACCGTGTCCAGCGCGTTTGCCACCAGCGGCTGCACCGCGATATCCCAGTCACCGTAGCCGGGCGAGAACCGCCCGGTAAGATACTTTCCCTCTTTTGCGGCCCACTGGCGCAGCTCCGCTTCTGCCGCGTCTGCGGCCTGCTCAGCCAGCGCGCTGCCCAGCGCGTCGGAGGCTACACCCGCCGCAATATCGCCCACACCGGCACGGCGGATCTGTGCATCCACGCCGGGGCCCAGCGTCACAGCCAGCAGCACCGCCTGCGGACATCCTTCCAGATGGCGCATCACGTCCCCGCCCCGCAGGATGCCTGCTTCGGCAAGGGCAGCCGTGTCCGCTTCCAGCCAGACCGCCCGGGGCGTTGCCGCCGCCAGCAGCGGCAGGGCGCATGTTTCCAGCAGCGCCATGGTTTTTTCGTCCGGCTCACCGCGGGCACCAAAATACCGTGCGGCCTGTGCCGTATCAATGGCTGCCGGTTTTGCCAGCGGCAGCGGCCTTGGAACACCGATCATCCACCGCACCTCCCTGCTTTTTTAAAATAAAGTGGTCTTAAGTATACCGCACCTGTGGGATTTTCGCAATCCCGCACAGAGAAAGAAAGCGATTTAAACCGGCCTCCGCTGCGTTCTGACTCTCTTCAAAAGGGCAAACACGCATCCGGCAGCTTTCTGCTTTCCGGTTTTGTTCTTTTTTTATTTACAAACAGTACCTTGACACCGAAATATCCTTTTTGTAATCTGGAAGAGTATTCTGAATGTAAGTGAATGCCGTCCCGAATCAATACGGTTTTTTCGGGCAGGACGGCAGGAAGTTTCTCCAGCGAATGGTCCTGGGGGTGAGACCCTGCTGCCGCAGGCAGCAGGGCGGGACTGGAGTCTTGCAACAGCGACGACCGCTGCCCGCGGCAGAAAACAGGGAGAAGCTGTTGGGGCAGCGGCCAGCAAGACGCAAGCGATAGCGAAGCGGATGCTGGGTGCCGCAACCCGTCGCTGTTCGCGGAGAAAGCTTCCTGATGGCCTGCCAAGTGAGCGCAAACTGACGGCAGTAGGAAAGGAGCAACACACCTATGGATCATCTGCAGAACGTGATGGGATATTTCGACCAGCAGCAGCCGCTGTGTGCCGAGCATGACCGCATCGCCAAAGACCTCTACCGGGAATTTGGCGTCAAGGCGGGCCTGCGCGACGAAAACGGCAAGGGCGTGCTGGCAGGTCTGACGAATATTTCCGATATCCGCGCCTTTCAGTATGTGAACGGCGTGAAAAAGCCGGCAGACGGCCAGCTGCTTTACCGCGGCTACGATGTCAAGGACCTGATCCGGGGATCGTCCGGCAGCCGTTTCGCCTTTGAAGAGGCGGCCTATCTGCTGCTGTTCGGTGAACTGCCCACGCAGGAAAAGCTGGAGGAGTTCTGCCGGGTGCTGGGCGAGTGCCGCACCATGCCCACAAACTTTACCCGGGACGTCATCATGAAGGCCCCCAGCCATGATATCATGAACTCCATGGCCCGCAGCGTGCTCACGCTGGCCTCCTACGACCCCATGGCCAACGATCTGGATATCTCCAATGTGCTGCGCCAGAGCATCCAGCTGACGGGCATTTTCCCCATGCTGGCCGTGTACGGCTACCACGCCTACAACCACTACGAAAAGGACGGAAGCATGTACATCCACCGTCCGGACCCCCAGCTTTCCACCGCAGAGAACTTCCTGCGGATGCTGCGCCCGGATATGAAGTACACCGAACTGGAAGCGCGGGTGCTGGATGTAGCCCTGCTGCTGCATGCAGAGCACGGCGGCGGCAACAACTCCACCTTTACCACCCGTGTGGTCACATCCTCCGGCACCGATACCTACTCTGCCATGGCGGCAGCGCTGTGCTCCCTCAAGGGCCCGCGCCACGGCGGCGCCAACCTGATGGTGATGCAGATGATGCAGAACATCCGCGAAAATCTGCACGACACCGAGGACGACGAGGAGCTGGAAGCCTACCTGAAAAAACTGCTGCACGGCGAGGCCTTTGACCGCAAGGGCCTGATCTACGGCATGGGCCACGCAGTCTACTCCCTCAGCGACCCCCGCGAGGTGGTGTTCAAGGGCTATGTGGAGCAGCTGGCCCACGAAAAAGGCCGGGACAAAGACCTGGCCCTCTACAACAAGATCGAAACGATGGCCCCGCAGCTGATCGCAGAAGAGCGCAAAATCTTCAAGGGCGTCAGCCCCAACGTGGACTTCTACAGCGGCTTTGTCTACGATATGCTGGGCATCCCCATGGAGCTGTACACCCCGCTGTTTGCCGTGGCACGTGTGACGGGCTGGAGCGCCCACCGCATTGAGGAGCTGCTCAGTGCCAACAAGATCATCCGCCCGGCCTACAAGAGCCTTGGCGGCGACCACGAATATATCCGCCGCAATGAACGGTAAGATGCTGCTTTTGTAAGCAGGATCGAGGACAAAAAACCGCTTCTGAAGGAGGAAACGATATGGAACTGAAACATCACCCGGAAGAATGGTTCTTTCTGCACAATTTTGATGCAGACAGGGTGTTCAATACCATCCAGCGGGCCGACTATCTGATTTTGTACTATATCAAGATGGAGGCCGACCAGCACCCGGAGCAAAGGATCTATCTGGCAGATCTGGCTGCAGTGATGGGGCTGAAGATCACCGAGCTGTCCAAGGCAGTGGAAAAACTGCAGGACAAGGGCCTTGTGGCGTGGAAGACCGACCGCGAGGCGGGCCGCACCTACGTGGAGCTGTCCAGCAAGGCGGTGGAGCTGATGGCCGAAGAACGCGATTTTATGAAGCGCTGTTATGCCCGCCTGCGCACGGAGCTGGGCGACGACGAGTTGCGCCGTGCTGTGAACATCATGCAGAAGGTGACGGCTGTATTGCAGGAGGAGCGGGAGAAGAACAGCTGAACCTGTTTTGCTCTGCGATACAAAAAGCCCGCTTGACAGGCGGGCAGAAAATCACTATACTGAAAATAGAAAAGGTGCTGCCCGCAATGGTCAGCTCCCTCTGGCTAGTAAGTCAATAAGAAAATGACCGCTCACTGTTTGGAAGGCTGGGGCGGTCATTTCTTATTGTTATGGATCTCCTTGAAGATTGCCCATGCGATCTGAAATGTAATTCCGACTGTCCCGCCGATGACGACGAACAGCTGAAGAACGTCTTCCAACTTCATGAGGCATCCCCCCTTTCGCGTTTGCGTCCGGGAGGAACAACAATAAGGCTTTCACATCCTCCCGGAAGCTTGCCGGAGGGAGCTAGACCACCTTTTATGCAGACAACACCTTAACACCGCCGAAGCGGCACTCTCAGTTTAACATACTTTTCGGCAGCAAACAAGGCCCCGCCCCTGTGGAGAACAGGAGCGGGGCCTTGCTGTTGAAAGTTTTACTTTCTTGCGATCATTTCGGTGTAGGCCAGCACCAGCGGGCCCACGCCCTTGGCGTCGTTACAGACCACCGGCTCGCTGAAATAGTAAGCCAGAGAGCCGTCGCGGTGATCCTTGCCGCCGAGACCCGCCACCAGACAGATGCCGTCCAGCTGCAGGCTGCCGTCCGGGTTCTTGGAAAGGTACTTGTCGCAGGTGCCGTAGAAGGCCTTTTCGGCCCATGCCGCCATGCGTTTGGGCAGGTAGCCCAGACGCACGCCCTTGAGCACGGCGTAAGCGAACAGGGCGGTGCCGCTGGTCTCGAGGTAGTTGCCCTCCACACCGGGGTGGTCCATCACCTGCCAGAACATGCCGGTCTCCTCGTCCTGGAACTTGTGCACATCCTCGATGGTCTGCTTGAGCATTGCCATGATGCCGCGGTACTCATTGTACAGCTGCTCGTCCATCCGCTCCAGCACGTCTACCATCGCCACCATGAACCAGCCCATGGCACGCAGCCAGAAGTTGGGACTGCAGCCGGTGACGGGGTCGGCCCAGTACATCTGACGGCTCTCATCGTAGCCGTGGTAGTACAGGCCGGTCTTTTCGTCCCGCATGTGCTTTTTGATGTTCATGAACTGCTTGTAGCTGTCGATGCAGCCCTGCATCTTGTTGAAACGGGTCTCGTATTCCATGTAGAAGGGCTGGGCCATGTAGGTGCCGTCCAGCCACACCTGCCACGGATAGATGTCCTTGTGCCAGAAGTTGCCCTCTTTGGTGCGGGGCTGGGTGGCCAGCTGGCTGCGGATGGTGTCAATGGCTCTGCGGTACTTCTCATCGCCAAAGATATCGTACAGAGTGAACAGGTTCTTGCCCTGATTCACGTTGTCCAGATTGTACTCCTTGGGGTCGTAGGTCTTGATGGAGCCATCCTCCTGCACGAACCAGTCGATGAAGTTCTTGGAAAAGCTCAGGTACTTCTCGTCGCCGGTGGTCTTGTACAGGCTCAGGCAGGCGGTGATCATGCAGCCGTCGATGTAGTTCCACTTGTTGGGCTTGCCGCTGCGCACCTTTTCGATGTTCCACATGGGTGCTTCGGCGCTGGAATTGGCGATCAGATAGTCCACGTAGTCGCCCAGCATGGACAGGATCTCTTCATGGGTCATGGTTTCAGTCCTCCTCAAAATGGCCGACGTTGGCAAAATGCAGGCGCTCGCCCTCGTAGCCCTCGATCTTGACGTTGTGCAGGTCGATCTCCTTGACGTTTTCGGCATAGATGGCCAGCTTCTTCACCAGCGGGCGGTTATCTGCCATGGCGGCCTGACCTTCCTTGGCGTTGGGGTCAAAGGTGATGGTGACATTCTTCATGGTAACGCGCTCAATGGGCTGCTCCGGCAGGCCGTCAAAGTAGCAGCCGGCGAACTGGGCGTCGGTGGCCACGATGTCCTCCATGGTCAGGCTGCCCAGCTTGGGGGTGTACTCGTCCACGGGCATGGCGTCGCGGCACTGCACATAGGGGCCGTGGCCGTCCGGGTCGCAGAAATAGAACATGTTGATAACAAAGGGAGCCTTGACGCCGCGCATTTCCACATTGCGGAACACCAGCCCATCGATGACGGCGGTGTTGCCGCGGCCGCGGCGGGTCTTGACCCGCAGGCCGCGGTCGGTGTGGTCCATCAGACACTGGGTGACCACCATATCCTTGACGCCGCCGCTCATTTCGCTGCCGATGACGATGCCGCCGTGGCCCTTGTCCAGCAGGCAGTTGCGGATAACGGTGTGCTCGCAGCTCTTTTTCAGCTTCATGCCAAGGAACACCTTGCTGGCCTTCATGGCGATGCAGTCGTCGCCCACATGGATGTTCACGCCGATGATGCGGATGTACTCGCAGCTTTCGGGGTCGATGCCGTCGGTGTTGGGGGCGTTGTAGGGGTTGTTGATGTTGAAGTTCAGCAGGTCAAGGTGCTTGACGAAGATGGGGTGGATGGTCCAGGAGTAGCTGTTCTGCACCGTGATGCCGTGCAGGCAGATGTTCTCGCTGTCCACCATGGCCACGGCACGGGGACGCCAAGCGATGCGTTTGATCTTGGGCGTCACCCACCAGTCGCCGTTCTCCGCGTCGCAGTCCAGCGTGCCCTCGCCGGTTACAACGACGTCATGCACCTGCGTAATGTTCAAAAGGCCGGCAAAGCTGCTCAGAGGGTTGCCCTCCCAGCCGGTCAGGTAGTATTCGTCCACCTCGTTCTCGCTGGGGATCACACCGGGCAGGATGGGATAGTGGGTGCGGTCGTTGTCGCCCAGCAGCACAGCGCCCTTTTCAAGGTACAGGGTGGTGCAGCTCTTCATGAACAGGCTGCAGGTGCGGTAACGGCCCGCCGGCACATACACCGTGCCGCCCTTGGGGCAGGTGGACAGGGCAGCCTGCAGCTTGAGGGTGTTGTCCGTGATGCCGTCGGCCACCAGACCGTAGCGGGATGCATCCACAAAGAAGGTCTCAGCCTCGGTGGTAAAGGTGCAGGTCAGGCTCTCGCCCTCAGCCTGCACGCCCACCGTGTATTCCGTGCCGGGCAGCAGGGAGAACAGGGAGAACACGTTGGTATTGCAGGCTTCGTAGACGGTCCTGCCGTTCAGGGTGACGATGAACGGATGGGCCGGACGGTAGCACAGGTCGTTTTCCAGCTCGAAAACAGCGCTGCGCGTCATGGAACGGATAAGCGACAGATTCATGAGAGAACCTCCTGATGGTTTTGTCTTGCCCAAATGCCTTGGGCATGGTATGATGAAAAAGAACCCTCTCAGTCAAACCCTTTGGGTTTGCCAGCTCCCCCGAAAGGGGGGGAGCTTTTATGGAGCGGAACGGTCAAATGCATAAAACCTCGCCCTTTGGGAGAGGTGGCATCGCGCAGCGATGACGGAGAGGGTTTTCCCTCGGAAGATGATGAGAAGTGTATTATGAGATCAGAACGTGAAAAGATCACCGGCAAGGTGGCCGCTGCCACCCTGCGCCTGAATGCGAACCGCCACGAGCTGCTGCCCGACGAGGACACCTGTTATCTGCTGCTGGTGTCCGAAGGCAGCGTGATGCTGGAATCAGGCGGCCAGAGCGTACTGGTAAACCCCGGCAGTGCTGTGCTGCTGGGCCCGGGCGGCTGCAGCTTTCTGCAGACCGGCAGCGCCGTGCCCCAGATCGTGGGGTGCCATTTTCCGCTGGGGATGCTGCATGATTTGAAAAACACAGCCGGGCGGGACTTTTCGCGTCTGTTTGCGCCCGGGGAGCGCACCGTACTGTATGCACCGGTGCAGTGGACCAGCCGGATACGCACCCTGCTGGAAATGATGAGCAGTGCAATGGACGAACAGGATTATCCCGGCCCGCTGTACCTACTGCTGATCCTGCACTACGTGGAGCAGGAGTGCTTTGCAGAGAGCAGTGCCGTGGCACGCCCCCGCAACGAGACAGTGGAGCAGATCTGTGCCTACCTTGCGGCCAACTACCGGCAGAAGTTTTCCCTCACCGAGGTAGCGGCGCAGTTTTATCTTTCGCCCTACTACCTGAGCCGGTTGTTCCGGCGAGTGACAGGCCAGTCCATCGTGGATTACATCAACAACCGCCGCATCGAAGCGGCCCAGAAGCTGCTGGAGACCACAGAGCTGTCCATCAGTGCAGTGGCGGAGCAGACCGGCTTTGCCAGCGCCGCCCATTTCCGCCGGGTGTTCCGCGAGGTGATGGGCACCGGCCCGCTGCAGTACCGCAAAGGACATAAGAAATGATGTACCCCCGGCGGGCTCCATCATCAAAAACACCCCCTGTGCCATCTACGGGAACGGCACAGGGGGTGTTTGTATCAGAGATCTTATGCTTGTGCGCGGGGCTTAGCCCTTGACGGCACCGGCAGAGATACCTTCAACGAACTGGTCCTGTGCGCAGAAGAAAACGATCAGCTGCGGCAGGATGGAGATCAGCGACAGAGCAAGGATCTTGTTCCAGGCGAAACCGGTATCACCGTCCATGGACAGCTTGACGAACAGGGACATGGGATACTTGCCGGGGGTGCTGACGTAAAGCAGCGGGCCCATGAAGTCGTTGCAGCTCCACATGAACTGGAACAGTGCGCAGGACACCAGAGCGGGGCCCAGCATGGGCACGATGACCTTGTACAGGGTCTGGAAGGAGGAGCAGCCGTCGATGGCGGCAGCTTCGTCCAGATCACGGGGGACATTGCGCATGAACTGCACCAGCTGGTAGACGAAGTAGGTCTCGGTCGCAAATGCGCAGTGCACCCAGATGGCCAGATAGAAGGGGCTGTCCAGCCAGCCGAACTTGTTGTACAGCAGGTACTGCGGCACGTTCAGAACGACCTGCGGCAGGAACAGGGTGGCCAGCATGATGTTGAACATCAGCTTACGGCCGGGGAAATCGAAGCGGCCAAAGCCGTAGGCAGCCACACAGGCGGAGACCACGGTGCAGATCACCTTGGGGATGACGTAGCTGTAGGTGTTCAGCATGGCCTGCAGGATGTTGATGGAACCGCCAAAGTTGTTCAGAGCGCCGCGGTAGCCATCCAGAGTGGGGTGCTTGATCCACAGGCTGATGCCTGCAAAGATCTCGCTGTTGTCCTTAAAGGTAGCGCTGATCATCCACAGCAGAGGATAGATCATGATGACGCCGACCAGGATCAGGACGAAATACTTGAAGAAGGTCGCGATTTTGTTCGATGCTTTCATTCCCATACTGGTCACCTTACCTTTCGTCAGAGTAGTAGACCCACTTCTTCTGGCTGGTGAATGCAATGATCGTCAGGATGCAGACGATGATGAACATGATCCATGCCAGAGCGGATGCCATACCCATGTCATAAGACTTGAATGCGTAGTTGTAAACCAGCAGAGAGATCAGCGTGGTGGAACCACGGGGGCCGCCGTTGGTGATGATGTACGGGCCATTGAACTCCTGGAAAGCCTGGCAGATCTGAGTGACCAGGTTGTAGAAGATGATGGGGGTGATCATCGGAACGGTGATGGAGAAGAACTGACGCCACTTGCCGGCACCATCAATGGTGGCAGCCTCGTACAGGTCGGCAGGCACGCCCTTCAGAGCAGCCAGGAACAGCACCATGGCAGAACCAAACTGCCAGATGCGCAAGAAGCAGATGATCCACAGCGCGTAGCTGGGGTCAGACAGCCACTCGGGGCCCTGCACCAGACCAAAGGTGACAGCGCGCAGAACGGTGTTGAGCAGGCCGTCCACACTGAACACAGCCTTCCACAGAACGGCGATAGCAACAGAGCCGCCCAGAATGGAGGGGATGTAGTACACAGTACGGAACAGGTTGACGCATGCGATCTTGAAGTTCAGGATGTATGCGATGAACAGCGCAAAGACCAGCTTCAGCGGCACGGTGATGAAAGCGTACTTGAAGGTGATGATCAGCGCCTTGGTGATCTTGGTGGTGGTAAAGGCCGTGATGTAGTTGGCCAGACCAACGAACTTGGTGCCGCTCTCGAAGAAGTTCATATCGGTGAAGCTGTAGTACAGCGACTGACCGAAGGGAACTGCCTTAAAGACGACGAAGCCGATGATCCAGGGGATCAGATAAAACAGACCCTGATATTTGTCCAGCCACTTCTGGAACGGGGTGCGCCCGACGGCGGGAGCATTGCTTTCTTTCATCTGGGAAATCCTCCTTTTTAAGGAATTTCGGAGCATGAGACGGACGAAGGGGTAACAGACTGGATACAGCTTTGTCAAGATTTTGTAATATATCCCTGACAAAAAAGGGGCATCTGCCGGTCGGGCGGCAGGTGCCCCTCGGGTTCAGTCAAAGGGTGCCCTTTTCTGTGCGTGACCGCACACGGCGGCACTCAAAAATGGAACTTAGCCGATGGTGTAGCCAACAGACTCCATGCCGTCCAGCAGGGTGTCAACAACGTCTGCGCCGGCAACGCCGTCGTAGTCAACGGTATCGAACACTTCCTGATAGATGCCGGTGCCGGAAGCCTTCAGGTCGTTGTTCTCGAACAGGGGATCCAGCTTGTTGGTGGTGAAGGCCAAGACCTTGGCGTTTGCCTCAGCAACCAGATCCTTGACAGCGCCGGCAGCCTGAGCAGCAGCCAGACCAGCCTTGGAAGCGGGGATGCCGCACTCGGAACCCATGATGGAAGCGCCCTTCTCCTCGTTCAGCAGGAAGTTGATCAGGGTAGCAGCCTCGGCAACGCACTTACTGGTCTTGGTGATGGCCAGACCCATGGACACCTTGGAGAAACCGCCGTTGTTGTCGCCGAACTTGATCTCTTCGCCAACGGTGAAGCCGTCCTTGTTGGCATCATCCAGAGCGGAGGAGTACTTGGAAGCAGCGGAATCCCACTCGAAGATGCCTGCGATCTTACCGGTGATCCACTCGTTGGACTGGTGGGTAGCGGTATCGGAGTTTGCAGAGTAGTAGGTCTTCAGGTTCATCATGACGTGGCCGTCCACCAGGCTCTTGATGAAGTCGATGCCCTCAGCGATCTCGTCCTCGGTGTAGTTCAGGGTAGAGGTGACGGGGTCAGCCCAGTCCTTGCCGTACTTGGACTCGAGGTAGAAGACCATCAGGATCATACGGTCGTATGCGCCCAGGTGCATGGGGTAGTAATCGTCGCCCAGCTTCTCCTTGAATGCCTTGCCGGCAGCCATCAGATCATCCAGAGACTTGGGAACTTCGGTGATGCCAGCCTTGTTGAAGGTGGTCATGTTCCAGAAGAAGATACGGCCGGTCATGGAAACGGGCACGCACTGCTGGCTGTTTGCAACGTAGCAGGCGTCCATGGCAGCGTCATCCCACTGGGTCAGATCCAGGAACTTGGAAACGGTGTTCAGGTCCACGAACTTGCTGCCGTCGGCAGAGTAGTTGTACAGCCAGTTCCAGTTCACCTGGCACACATCCTGTGCGTTGCCTGCGATGAAGGCAGCTGCCATCTTCTCTTCCCAGCCGGACCATGCGGCGAAGGTGGGCTCGACGGTGATGTTGGTGTGCTCAGCCTGGAACTCCTTGATGGCGTTCTGGTAAGCCTCGTGACGGCTGTCGCCGCCCCACCAGCTGATGGTCATGGAAACAGGACCGTCAGACAGGGCCAGGCTCTCGTCTGCAGAAGCAGCGGGAGCGGAAGAAGCAGCAGAGCTGGATGCAGCAGAGTTGCCGCCGCAGGCAGCCAGAAGGCCGGCAGCGCCCACAGCGCCGGTGACCTTCATGAAATCACGACGAGAAATTGCCTTGCTCATTTTCGTTCTCCTCCTAAATACAGAAAACATCATCTCGAACGGGGGTTCTGCACATACCCCGTTGTATACAATTATGATAACAAAACAACAGCCAAAAAGAAAGACGCAAATTGCAGATATCTAAACAAAAAACATACAAATATTGCTCTTGTTTTCGCGCAAGAATTGACGCCTTCGCTGAAATGAATAAACTTGGCTCGAAAAACTGTGCAACATGTATACTTCGCTATTTTGCATAGAAAACTGGGATGCATCATAGGAGGAACGTCGAATTTTGCAATAATTTTGTAAACATTCCGTTTCAGAACGTGGAAGCGTTGCATACATTGTGGACGAACAACAGCTTAAAAAGCCCGGACGGGAGCCTTTGAACTGATATATCAATAGTGCAAAAAATGTTCACTCTGATATATCAATTGTTTTCGGCGGTCCCCCGGCACCGGTCTGCGGGCATGGAAATCGGTGCTTCTTCGCCCTTTTTGGGGGTGAAAAAGCGCCGACAGCGACATATTTTGCGCTGCTGCGTGGACTGCGTCCATAGGCCGGGGATAAAAAAGAAAGGCCGCCGTGTCGTTGGACACAGCAGCCTTGTATACAAGTTTCAGTCAGCCTGCGAAGCAGCTTTTTCGGCGTAGAACGCGCGCTTTGCCTTGAAATAGCACTGGGGGCACATGCTCACGTACTGCACATCGTTTTCCAGATCGATGGCCACCTGCTCGCCCTCAAAGACGAATCTGCCGTTCACCTTGCGGCAGTTGCAGATGGCCTTGCGGCCGCAGGTGCAGATGGTCTTCATCTCCTCGATGGTATGGGCCAGCTCCAGCAGCCGGGTGGAGCCGGGGAAGCCCTTGAGGGAGAAATCTGCCCGCAGGCCGTAGCAGATCACCGGGATGTTCAGGTCCACCGTGACCATGAACAGCTGCTCGGCCTGCTCCGGGGTGAAGAACTGGCTCTCGTCGCACAGCACACAGGCAAGGGCAGCGGTGCTGTTGGCCTGACGCACCGCCTCGAACACATCCGTTTCCGGCGGGATCAGCAGATCGGCCTTGCGGCGGACGCCCAGACGGCTGACCAGCTCACCGCCGCCCTTGGTATCCACCTGCGGCTTGAGGATCAGCACCCGCATCCCCTGCTCCTCGTAGTTGTGGGCCACCTGCATCAGGGCGGTGCTCTTGCCGCTGTTCATCGCGCCGTAACGGAAATACAGTTTTGCCATTTGAAAAGCTCTCCTTACAGAAGAAAAGACTGCTGCACTTATTTTTATTTTTAGCGTCCTCGCCCTCTCAGCTTCGCGTTGCTCAGCAGCTCTCCCAAAGGGAGAGCCCTTGGCAAAACCGGAAACTTGATCATACTGCCAAAGCCTCTCACTCTGGGAGAGGTGGCATTGCGTTAGCAATGACGGAGAGGGCGAGCCCGCTGCTCTTGTGCAGCAGTCTTTATTTCTTTTTATTTACTATAGATAGGTATATTCAGTCCTGATTGCGCAGGCGGTAGCCCAGACTCATCAGGCTGTCGCCCAGATGGACGTTCTCCACCACCACATCGGGATACGACACCGAAAGGTCATAGTGGGAGAAATTCCAGAAGCCCTCGATGCCCAGATCCACCAGACGGCCGCTGACCTGTTCCGCACCGTCGCGGGGCACACAGAGCACTGCGACCTTGGGGTGATGCTCGGCACAGAAAGACTCCAGCTCGTCGATATGGCGGATCTGGATGCCGCTGATCTCCTTGCCCACCTCGCTCTGTGCCACATCAAAGGCGGCGATCAGGCGGTAACCGTTGGTATCGGTGGTGATAAAGCGGCTCACTGCCTTGCCCAGACGGCCGCAGCCGATCAGGATGGTGGGCAGGCGGTCGCCGTTGCCGAACAGCAGGCCTTCCAGAATGGAGAGCAGGTTTTCCACCGAGTAGCCGATGCCCTGCCGGCCATTCACATCGCCGATGCAGTTGAAGTCCTGCCGTACCTGCGAAGCGGTGGTGCCCATCTGAGCAGCCAGCTCGCGGGAGGAAATGCTGTTGATACCGTCTTCCTGCAGAGAGCGCAGATAGCGGTAATATTTGGGAAGACGCTTGATAACGGGAAGCGAAGCCTTTGCAGGGGTGCTCATAGAATACTTTCTCCTTTCGCTCTATCGCAGTACTTGCCGCAGCTGCCTGCTTTACAGATGCGGCGCAGAGAAACCCCGATCCGTTTACGGGTTCATATTGCAGATATTACAGTTTGCAGATATTACAGTCAATTATTTAAAGTATACAGCACGGATGGAGAATGTCAAATCATTCTCAAAAAAATTTTATGAAATGTTACCGTTTTTTTGCTGCGGCGGGTCTGTATAGCCCGGCACAGGCCGGGGAATGCTGACAGAAAACGCAGGAGGAAAGCATATGAACGATGAAACGCAGCAGACCGACGCAGGTCGGCTGGAAAAGGAAGAGATCGAGGATCTGGGCACAGTCACGCTGGCCCGCGGCGGGCATGTCATCCACTGCCTGACCGTCATCGGCCAGATCGAAGGCCATTCGGAAGCACCGCAGGGCCAGAAGACCACGAAGTACGAGCATGTCATCCCGCAGCTGGTGGCCGCGCAGGAGGACCCCCGCATCGAGGGCCTGCTGGTGCTGCTGAACACAGTGGGCGGGGATGTGGAAGCGGGCCTTGCGCTGGCGGAGCTGATCGCCAGCGTATCCAAGCCCAGCGCAACGCTGGTGCTGGGCGGCGGACACTCCATCGGCATCCCGCTTGCCGTCAGCGCCCGGCGCAGCTTCATCGTGCCCACAGCCACCATGACCGTGCACCCGGTGCGGCATTCCGGCGTCATTCTGGGGGTGCCGCAGACCATGCGCAGCTTTGAGCAGATGCAGCAGCGCATCACCGGCTTTGTGGCGGCCCACAGCGGCATGACCGAAAAGCGCTACACCGACCTGATGCTCCACACCGGCGAGCTGGTGATGGACATGGGCACGGTGCTGGACGGACGCCGGGCCGTGAAGGAAAAGCTCATTGACGAGCTGGGCGGGCTTTCGGATGCACTGGCGTGGCTGTATAAAGAAATTGAAAAAGAGTAAGAAGACAGGACGGCAGATAGTTTCTCCAGCGAATGTCCTGGGGGTGGGACCCTGCTGCCGCAGGCAGTAGGGCGGGACTGGAGTCCCGGGCTGTTCGCGGAGAAAGCTATCTGCTGGCCTGCCGGGCCGAAGAAATTTGTACAACAATAGGTTTGCCATTTTCTTCCCTGCGTGGTACAATAATAAAATCAAATAGTGTGTCTACTACAAATGTGGGGAACAGAGAAGAATGGCGACAAGAAAACGTAAAACAACAACACGGCGTGCATCATCGCGCAAAAAGCGCGCCGAACAGCGGCTCCCGGCAGGGCTTGGCACCCTGTTCGCAGGCCTTTTGCTGGTGGTGCTGGCCTTTGTGGAGGGAGATTCGGCATGGAAGGCCCTGCACGATGTGCTGTTCGGACTTTTTGGCTGCGGCAGCTTTGTGCTGGGCGCAGCCGTGTGCTGCCTTGCTGTGCAGTATACCCGGGGCGAAGACCTTCTGCCCCCGATCTTCAAGCTGATTTTAGGGCTGGTGTTTGCCTGCGGGACCGTGATCGTTTTTTCGGATATCCAGCCGCAGGGCATGTCTGCGTTCCAGATGACTGCCGCCTGCTATGCCAACGGCGTGAATGCATGGCTGGGCGGCGGCGCGCTGGGCGCACTGCTGGGCGGCAATCTGCTGCTGCTCTGCGGCAGACCGGCGGCTAACCTGATCATGGCGGTGCTGGCGCTCTGCGTCAGTCTGTACATCTTTGACCTGACCCCGGCAGAGGTCTGGCAGTGGCTGTGCGCCGCATTCGGCGGGGTGCACGCAAAGGGCGCAGCCCTTGCCCGGCAGAGCGCGGAGCGCCGTGCGGAACGTGCGGCTGCCCGTGCGGCAGAGGCCGAGGAGGACGAGGAGGAAACCGAAGACGAATATGAGGAAGAGGAGCCGGAGGACGAACCGGCCGGCCCTGCGTTCCATATCGGTGTGCCGGACTGGCTGAACGGCATCCGGCATTGGGGCCACAAGGTGACCGAAGAGATGGAAGCGGAGGAGCCGGAGGCAGCCCCGCAGCCGGAGCCGCCCGCAGACACTTCCGGCCAGCCGCTTGCCCAGCCGGAGCCTGCCGCCCCGGCCATCACGCCGGTGCAGGTACGGGTATCCCGGCCCCGGGCTTCCTTTGACGTAGACCTTGGCCCCGACCACACTGAGGTAAAGGAGGGCGGCAGCGAGCCCATCGAGCCGCTCATCGTGGGCCCGGGCGGCACCTTTGGGCAGAACCCGCTGCGCCCGACCCCCGGACCTGCCCCGCAGCCCATCGTGGCAGATGCGGTGGAAACGGATGCATCCGACTTCTTTGCAAAGGCCGCACAGCCGGTGCAGCCTGCGGCAGAAAGCTTTGATACACCGGTGATGCCCACCGTCCCGCCGGAAGCTCCGGCAGCGGCCATCACGCCGGAAATGCCTGCAGCACCCATCCAGCCCGCTGTGCCGACGGCACCCGCCCGTGTCAGTGCAGAAAACGCGGCGGCCATGCGCAGCGCACCGGATGAGGACGGCTGGATCAGCATTACCGCTGAACCGGTGGAGGAAAAGGACATCAGCACGCTGGTGGCAGCGGCAATGGAAAAACCCGCCGCTTCCGAGCAGGCCGCGGCAGCGGCCCCTGTGGACGAGACCGAACCGGTGGATACCTATCAGTACCAGTACCCGCCCATCGAGCTGTTTGAAAAATCGCAGGACGAGACCGACCCCGGTGCGCAGGAAGAGCTCAAGGCCAACGCCCAGAAGCTGGTGGACACGCTGGAAAGCTTTGGCGTGCGCACCCGTGTGCTGGACATTTCCCGGGGCCCCTCCGTCACCCGGTACGAGGTGCAGCCCATGGCGGGCGTCAAGATCAGCCGCATCACCTCGCTGGCGGACGATATCGCACTGAACCTTGCGGTGGCAGACGTGCGCATGGAAGCGCCCATTCCCGGCAAGCCCGCCGTCGGCATCGAGGTGCCTAACCACAAAAAGACCCCGGTGTATATCCGCAGCGTGTTCGAGAGCCAGAGCTTTCTGCGCATGACCTCACCGTTGGGCATTGCACTGGGCAAGGACATTGCCGGTGTGGCGCAGGTGGCAGACCTGTGCAAGATGCCTCATCTGCTGATCGCGGGCAGCACCGGCAGCGGCAAATCGGTGTGCGTGAACAGCATCATCATGAGCCTGCTGTTCCGCTCCAGCCCGGAGGACGTGAAGCTGCTGCTGATCGACCCCAAGGTGGTGGAGCTGGCCGAGTACAACGGCATTCCCCATCTGCTGATGCCGGTGGTCACCGAGCCGAAAAAGGCCGCCGGTGCGCTGGGCAGTGCCGTGCAGGAGATGGAGCGCCGCTACCGCCTGTTTGCGGAGAACAATGTGCGCGACATCAAGTCCTTCAACAAGCTGGCCGCGGAACGGCCGGAGCTGGAAAAGATGCCCTACATCGCCATTATCATCGACGAGCTGGCCGATTTGATGATGGTGGTGGGCAAGGATGTGGAGGACTCCATCTGCCGCATCGCCCAGAAGGCCCGCGCGGCCGGCATGCACCTGATCGTGGCCACCCAGCGCCCCAGCGTGGACGTCATCACCGGCCTGATCAAGGCCAACATCCCCAGCCGCATCGCATTTGCGGTGTCCAGTCAGGTGGACAGCCGCACCATTCTGGACGGCTCCGGTGCCGAAAAACTGCTGGGCATGGGCGATATGCTGTTCATGCCGGTGGGTGCGCCCAAGCCCACCCGTATTCAGGGCACCTTTGTGCGGGATGAGGAGATCAGCCGTGTGCTGGACTTCATCAAGCAGAGCGGCACCGTGCAGTACGACGAGGCTATGATCGAGGCCATGGAAAAGCACGCCATTCAGGACGGCAAAAAGGGCAGCAGCGGTGCGGATGCGGACGAAGAGCCGGACAGCGACCCCATGTTCAAGCAGGCCGTGGAGGTGGTCATCGATGCCGGTCAGGCCTCCACCAGCCTTTTGCAGCGCCGCTGTAAGCTGGGCTACGCCCGCGCGGCCCGCATCATGGACGAAATGGAGCAGAAAGGCGTCATTGGCCCCTACGAGGGCGCCAAGCCCCGCGCAGTGCTCATCAGCCGCCAGCAGTGGCTGGAGATGCAGATGAACCAGCCGGAGGAATAAAAATAAAAGAGCACTCGCCCGTGTTCAACCAAGAATGAGGATATTAGCAAATGGACAACTCTTCCCCTAAGATCTACACCGAATTTCTTCCCATCAGCCGGGCCGATATGGAGGCCCGCGGGTGGGAGCAGCTGGACTTTGTGGTGGTGGGCGGCGACGCCTATGTGGACCACCCCAGCTTTGGCACCGCCATCATCAGCCGTCTGCTGGAAGCCGAGGGCTATAAAATCGGCGTGCTGGCCCAGCCCCGCTACACCGACTGCGAGGACTTTAAGCGATTCGGCAAGCCCAAGTATGGCTTTTTCATCGGCGGCGGCAACGTGGACAGCATGGTCAGCCACTATTCCGTGGCAAAGATCCCCCGCGCCGAGGACGAATACTCTCCCGGCGGCAAGGGCGGCGCACGCCCGGACCGCAGCGCCACCGTGTACACCCGCCTTGCCAAGCAGGCCTATCCCGACCTGCCGGTGATCCTGGGCGGTCTGGAGGCGTCCCTGCGCCGCTTTGCCCACTACGATTACTGGCTGGACACCGTGCTGCCCAGCATTGCCGAGGACTCCGGCGCGGACATCATCAGCTTTGGCATGGGCGAACACCAGACCGTGGAGATCGCCCGCCGCCTTGCCGCCGGGGAGCCGGTGGAGAGCATCACGGACGTGGACGGCACCTGTTACATGACCGACTTCGACCATCTGCCCGAACGCTACGTGGAGTGCGCAGGCTTTAAAAAGGTGGCGTCGGATAAGACGGCGTATGCCAAGGCCTGCCGCATCCAGATGGACAATCAGGACGTGGTCAGCGGCCAGATCATCGTGCAGAAGCAGAGCGAGAAGTATCTGGTGCAGAACATCCCCGCAAAGCCGCTGGTGCGCGGGGAGCTGGACAAGGTCTATGCCCTGCCCTACACCCGCCGGTATCACCCCATCTACGAGAGCATGGGCGGCGTGCCCGCCATCCGGGAGGTGCAGTTCTCCATCATCCAGAACCGCGGCTGCTTCGGCGGCTGCAACTTCTGCGCCATCCAGCTGCATCAGGGCCGCCGTGTCACCAGCCGCAGCGCGGACAGCATCGTGGCGGAAGCCGAGCGCATGACCCACGAGCCGGATTTCAAGGGCTACATCCACGATGTGGGCGGCCCCACCGCAAACTTCCGCTTTCCCTCCTGCCGGGAGCAGATGCTGCGGGGCATGTGCACCGGCGGCAAGCACTGTCTTGCCCCCACCACCTGCTCCCACATGATCGTGGACCACAGCGATTATCTGAAGATTCTGCGCCGGGTGCGGGAGCTGCCGGGCGTGAAAAAGGTGTTCATCCGCAGCGGCATCCGGTTCGACTACCTGATGGCCGACCCGGACGATACCTTCTTCAAGGAGCTGGTGGAGTACCATGTGTCCGGCCAGCTGAAGGTGGCTCCGGAGCACTGTGCGCCCAATACGCTGGCCTATATGGGCAAGCCGCCCATCGAGACCTTCAACAAGTTCAAGGATAAGTTCTATGAGCTCAGCAAAAAGGCGGGCAAAAAGCAGTATCTTGTTCCCTACCTGATGTCCAGCCACCCGGGCAGCACCCTTAAGGATGCGGTCTATCTGGCGGAATATCTCTACAAAAACCACATGCGCCCGGAGCAGGTGCAGGACTTCTACCCCACCCCCGGCACCGTGAGCACCTGCATGTTCTACACCGGTCTGGACCCCTACACCCTGAAGCCGGTGTTCGTGGAAAAGACCCCTGAGGGCAAAGCACTGCAGCGAGCGCTACTGCAGTACTACGAGCCCCGCAACGCCGAGAAGGTGGTCAAGGCGTTGAAGATGACCCACCGGGAGGACCTGATCCCCTTGCTGGTGCCCGCCGCAGGCCGCCGCGCCGTGCAGCGCTCTGCCCGCCGGGCCGAAGCCGCCGATGTAACGATCCACAATGACGGCACCTATACGGTGCGCCCGAACCAGAAGGGCCATAACGGCAAGCCTGCCCGCGGCCAGAGCCGCGGCGCTGCACCGGCAGGCCGTGCGCCCAGCCCCGGCGCACGCTTTGCGCCCCATTCGGCACCTGCGCACAAGCCCAAAAACGATCAACAGAAAGAGAACGCAACGTGGAAAACTGGAAAGAAGAAAAAGTGACCCCGCATAAAAAAAGCCTGTGGCAGCGCCTTGCTGCGCTGGCCGCTGCCGCCGCGCTGGTACTGAGCCTTGCAGGCTGCAGCGGGCTGCCGTCCGTTCCGGGCGGTAGCGCCGATGTGGTGCCGAACCCGTCCTCTGCCGCTGCGGCGGTGGACACGGTGGACGCACCGCTGGAGGTGCATTTTATCGATGTCGGTCAGGCGCTGAGCGTGCTGGTGGAGTGTGACGGACAGTTCATGCTCTACGACGGCGGCAATGTGGACGACGGCAGTCTGGTGGTGTCCTACCTGCAGAGTCAGGGGGTAGAGCAGCTGGAATATGTGTTCTGCTCCCATGCCCACGAGGATCATGTGGGCGGTCTGGCTGCGGCGCTGGCCTACTTCCCGGCGTACCATGTGTACAGCCCGGTGACCGATGCCTCCACCAAATGCTTTCAGGATTTTGTCAAGTACACCCAGCAGCAGGGCCTGCAGGTAGAAGTGCCTGCCGTAGGCACCATGTGGCCGCTGGGCGGCGCCACCGTGACCATGCTTGGCCCGGTGGCACAGTACAGCGACACCAACGATACCTCCCTCGTGCTGCGCATCGACTACGGCTCCACCAGCTTCCTGCTGACCGGCGACATGGAAAAGACGGCGGAGACCGACCTTGTGAACAGCGGTGCCAACCTCAGGGCCGATGTTCTTCAGGTGGGCCACCACGGTTCCAGCACCTCCACCAGCTACCTCTTCCTGAATGCGGTGCTGCCGGAAATGGGCGTCATCTCCTGCGGTGTGAACAACAAGTACGGCCACCCCCACGAGGAGACCCTGAGCATCCTGCGGGACGCCGGGGTGGATGTCTACCGCACCGACCTGCAGGGCACCATCACCATTGGTTCCGACGGACAGAACTGCACCGTGGGCACCGAGCACTTTGCGGCAGATTCTGCGCTGAACCCCACCGACCCGGCGGCGTCCGGCACAGTCCAGCAGACCTACATCGGCAATGTGAACAGCAAAAAGTTCCACCTGCCCAGCTGCCCGAACCTGCCGGCAGAGAAGAATCAGGTCCTGTTCTCCAGCTACGAGGAAGCCGTGGAAGCAGGCTATACGCCCTGCTCCAGCTGCATCAAATAAACTCGTCAGATCTGACGAGGCAAAGAAAAAACCCACGGAAAGACGAATTTTACAACGTCAGACCGTGGGTTTTATTCATATCGAGCAGAGCTGGACAAATCCGAACTATTTCCTGCCAATTCATCGGCAGCCAAAGTATCCTCGAAGCGGACGGTTT
>ENA-UEPJ01000819-UEPJ01000819.1-human-gut-metagenome-genome-assembly--contig:-NODE-819-length-40770-cov-10.597474_pt1 | contig 40770 bp, 35 predicted proteins | sample MGYA00242890_ERZ507896 | MGnify/ENA primary metagenome ERZ507896 (study PRJEB26167, sample SAMN06115508) | human gut metagenome | host: Homo sapiens | place: China:Qinghai | collected 2015-08-20...
ATTTACAACTTTTATCGCTATGTTCCTAATATTCAAATAAATAATTTTAATCCTTATATCGAACTCACGTTAAATTAAGTAGTGGTTCATCCACCATTCCATACACGTGTCCCCCGGAGAACACCAAAACAATAGCCACCTGGAAAGCTAAAAACAAATTTGTTACTTTCCAACGAGTACTTCTACGTTTTTTTTTCATACTTTTGATTTGATTAAATTCGATTTTTTAATGCCTCCAGCAAGAGGTGTTATTAACAAGCGAAGAATAGTTGCATATTCTTCGCTATTTTTTTACGATGATTTTCTTTCCAACCACTTCAAAGCGGACAGTCCCCGTACTCTGGAATAATTCCAGCAAAGGAGTCACCGTCACGTGACGATTAAAATTACACCCGAAAAGATAATCCTTCACGTCCTCATCCTTATAAACGACTTCCACATCATACCAACGGGAAATAAATCCCATAATCTCTTTCAAAGGACGGTCCCTGAAACGTATCAGCCCGTCTTTCCACGCAATAGCATAGGATACATCTACTTCACTCACTTCTATTTGCCCGTTTTCCTTGTTAAACACAGCCTGTTCTCCGGGAGATAGTACACACACTCTCTCGTTCTTTTCCGATGAAATTTTCACACTCCCGTTTATTAACGTAGTTCGTACCTCTCCACTTTCATCATACCCGAATATATTGAATTCCGTTCCCAGAACAGTTACTTCCATCCCGGATACTTCAACAATAAAAGGAGAATTCTCGTTTCGCACTACATGAAAATATCCCTCTCCCTCCAACTTAACCACTCTCTTATCACCTACAAATTTTACCGGGAAACGTAACTTTGAATCCGCATTCAAATGCACAGCCGTACCGTCGCTCAGAGTCAACACGTACTCCCCGCCGCGAGGCACCGTTAAAGTATTATATATTGCCACTTGAACACCGGAAGTATCATTTGATTCATACACGATACTTTCCCCGTTCAAATCTATTAACGTACCGTCCTTCTCTTTAAAAGTATCCACTTGCCTAGCATGTAACAAAACCGACGAACCGTCAGCCATTTGAAGAATAGCCTTACGTACCCCGGGCAATATCTCTTGCGCTACACTCGTGGGAACTGTGGATTGTTCCTCATGCATAAAAAAATACATCGTTAATGCCAGAACGGGAAGTATAAATATACCGGCGTATTTCAACAAGCGCATCCGCAACACCCGTTTACGTTCCTGTTGCTTCTTACCCAAGAGAGAAAACCAACCTTGATTTATATCAACAGCTTTTAATTCCTGACGCTTCAACCTGACAAACTCCTCTTCCGTAACCGAACGAAACCAAGCGTCATTCTTTTCGGACAATTTCACCCATTCCATTAAACGTTCCCGTTCGGAATCCGTCAAATCATTCACGAGGTATTTACTTACCAATTCGGCAATATCAAAATATTTATCATCCATATTCAAATCTATCTTCTGTATTCATTTTATCCTAGAACACAAAAAATAAATTTTATGGAGTGTCAGTATGCTTTAATTTAATATTTATTAACTACTCGGAAAATAAATACACAAATACAGATAATAAATAATAACACTCTCTCAAACTGATTTTCAATTTTTTATAAGCCTCTTTTTTATAAGCATGCACCGTCCCTTCTGTCAGATTCATTTTCTCGGCAATCTCAGCATTCTTCAATCCATCCAACGAATAATTAATCACGGCACGCATCTGGTTTGGCAAACTATCAATCGCCTTATTAAAAATACGATGAGCCTCCTCTTCCATCAAGTAATCATGAAAGTCTTGTTCGGTATCTTTAATCAATTCGTCGGAAACCTGCAATCGCAAATTTCTATCCCGCAAATGATTCAAACAAGCATGGCGAACCACGACATAAAGGAAAGACTTTATCCTCCGGTAATCATCAAAATCAGCCCGTTTATTCCAGTACTTCAAAAAAGACTCCTGTACAATATCGGCAGCTTCATCCTTATCTCCTAAATAATGGGTAGCGAACAAACATAACGAGGGATAAAACTCTTCGAATAAACTCCGAAAAGCCTTCTCATCCCCTTGTTGCAAGCGTAGTAACAACATATTAATATCTACCTGTTTTCTTTCCATATTTGCATTCGCACCAACGTGTGAAAACAAAAATATAAAAAAAGGAACTGTTTAACAAATCAGTTCCTTCCTTTTTGCAAAAAAATGATAAATCACTCCCTATTCATCCCCTCCAGTTCCATGGAGAAAAAGAACGGGAAATATTCGTGATTCGCCCCGACATGCCATGCATTCACAATTTTTCCACTTTTATCAATCAGGATATACCGGGGAATACCCGTGATACAATAATCCCCCGTGAAATTATCCTTTTCTTTATTAATAATCAGATGCGGCATAATCCCGGAATACTTTTTCTCTTGCAGAAAGTTCTTCCAACGGGCTTTTGCTTCCACCCCGTCGTCGGAAATAGTCAGAAATACAATATCATCCCGATTCTTGTATTGCTTTTCGAGTTCTATAAACGCGGGCAATCCTGCCACGCATCCCCCGCACCAAGTCGCCCAGACATCAATAAACACAGCTTTTCCCTTGAAATCCGAAAGTTTTACCATCTTCCCGTTCTCGTCTTCCATTTCGAAATCCGGAGCCATAGCCCCCACGCGCACGGGATAATACCTCTCCTTCAATTCCAACGCCGTCTGACGGGTTGACTCGGTCTTGGAACAAATTTCTATATCCTCCATCAGACCTTTCACCTCATCCGTGTAGCCGTGTCGCTTCAACTCGGAAACCAAAACGGACAACACGTATGGATTGCGTACCTCTTCACTCTTGATATTATACAAAACATAAGTAGCACGTGCCAATTCAGACAATTCCGGCATAAAAACACGGAAATACCCGTTCAACAAATTGGTTCTCTCCACGTCTGTCAACACCTCCAATACCGGAGAATCCAAATCCAGCCCTTTCACTCGTTCCGCGACTTCATTTTGTAATGCCTTATCTTTCATCTCAACAGCTTGCGCACCCAGACTCCACAATATCCCGTTATAACAAAGCAACTCCGCCTTCTGCTTGGCATCCTTGCCTGAAAGAGAATCCATAGCCTGCCGCACCTCCCTTTCCGCATCATTCACCTTCCGGACAAGTTCATCTTTACCCAATCCACCGGGGATACGGTTATAAACGGCGTGTATCTTTTCAAACAAAACGTCGTCCTTCGATTTCTGCTGTTGGGCATAACTGCCAAAAGCACTACACAAGATGATACAAACCAGTAAAATATTTCTTGTCTTCATAACCTACTATTTTTGCAACAATTCGACAATCTTCTCCCGTAAACTGTTCCGACGAATATTCTTTGCCACGATATTCCCGTCTTTATCCAACAACACGATAAAAGGAATGGCCTGTATCCCGAACAATTTCCGTATCTCCGACTTCGACCACCCGTTGTCATCCCTCACGCTAATCCACGGTATCTGCTCTTCTTCACAAGCTTTTTTCCATTTCTCCACGGAATCATCCAAAGAAATACTCATGATACGCACCCCTTGGTCTTTAAATTCAGCGTACTGCTCCCGCAGGTTTTTCATCTCTTGTCTACACGGCCCGCACCAAGATGCCCAAAAATCCAATATCAGAATATTTCCTTTCTGGGAATCCAAAGATACCTTATTCCCGGACTCATCCGTTGCCATGAAGTTAGGACAAGGAACCCCCAAAGCCGAAACCGCCAATTCATCCGTGTGTTTCTTCAACAAACGCCCGTAATAGGACGATTTATTCCTTTCCGAAAGCAAGTCGTACAACGCCTTCCCCTTCTCGTGACTCTCCCCTTTTACATTATCCGCAATATAAGCGGAAAACATATTGTCCGGGTATTTCTCTACAAACTCTTTCGTCAAACGGTATTGAATCTCTTCCGCTTTCAACGCTTCCGTCATCTTCTCGTCCGCCAACTTTTGTTGCCCCGCATCCAAAGCCTCCTTGTACTCGTTTATCAGTGCGTTTCTCACGGTATAGAATTGTTCTTGAGCAATCTTATCGTATTCCTCGTTTAAATCATTGGCAGGAGAACCTTTCACGCTACGATTTCCCAACTTTGAATAATCGCCTGTCACTTCCATATTCTTTCCATCCATGAAAAAATAGAACTGCCTGCGATTCACCTTCAATATATACGACCCCGGTTCGTCCAACTCACCCTTGATTTCAAACTTCCCGCCGTCAATCTCTGCCGTATACAGAATCTTTGCACTATCCCCGGGGGCTATCAAAAAAGCCTTCCCGTATTTCATCCCGTCCAGATCTCCTTTCAGGGTAAAAGCGTAACGTGATGATCGTGTACATCCGACACAACAAATCACTAAAAAAGCAATGAATAATCTCATATCTTGTTCATTTAATATATCCTCGTAATCATTCCTCACCCAATTCCAACATCATCTTCTTCCCCTCAAAATTATCTCTTGACTTTCCTATCAAATCCCAGAGTCCGGTACGCCCGTTTTTCTCGATGGCATGCTCCATAACTTCAAACATCTTCGAACATTGCTCAAAATTACATTCTTCCAATATATAATTCAATATATTCCCTAAAACGACACCGTCCAACATCAGGTCAAGTTGCAAAGCCCCCTCCTTATCCTCGTTCGCGTATGCGGTAACAAATTGTTCAAAAGCATGAATCATATTATCAACCTTTTTCTCCCGCCAATTCTGCCACATCTCTATCAATCGGCGACGGGTTTCCGGCACCGGGATTTTCGACCCTTTCAAAGCTGCCAGCAACGAGGAACAATCCACGGTCGGCATTCCCTTGGCGTCCCCTTCTTGAAAAAAGGTCTGAAAAAATGTCGTCTTACACACGTCATTAATCTTCTTCACGACCTCTTCCACCTGATTCGCTGCCAGAGAAATATCTTTCCAATGTTCAATAATACCCGTGAAAGACTTCGCGTTCAAACTATTTATATCCTCTATAAAATAATGCAAGTTTTCCCCCGAATAACGTTCATTCAACGGGAACACCATCAGATAACGGTCGACAGCATCATTCAACTCGTCTATCCGCCCGTCAGCCTTCAAGGCATCAATATACCCCTTTAAAAACTTCGGGTCCTGATTTCCTTTCGCGTATTCACTCTTTTGTTGTTCCGTCACCTTACTCTGGGCATTTACCCGTTGCCCGGTTGCCAGCATACACAAAAGCACGCACCAAACAGTTATTTTCATACACTAATCTCTTACGTATTTTTCCAATGTCTTATCAATCAATGCTTCAAAAGCTTTTCCGGGTGTCGGGGCATAAACCGATACGATTTTCCCTTCCTTATCAATCAGAAAATAACGGGGAATACCTGTTATGTTATAATCTTTTTGGAAAGTACACTCACCCTTGGATGCCAATAAATTAGTCACTCCCATTAACTTCAAACGAGGCAAGGCATACTTCCAACTATTGAAAGCCCCTTTATCATCTATCGATATCGTGATAAATTCAATATCATCCCGTCCTTTATACTTTTGACTCATAGCCATATATGTCGGTAACTTGGCAATACATCCCCCGCACCACGTAGCCCACACGTCAATGACCAACACCTTCCCTTTATAATTCGATAAAGAATGTTCTTTCCCTTTAAAGTCCTTCAGCGTAAATGCCGGAGCAACATTTCCCTCTTTCAGATGCTCGTACCCCTCGTACAATTTATTGATTTCATTAATACCTTAAGTCTCATGCATATTACTATATATATAAGACAAGTATTGACGGTTCTATTTTTTTCTTGTACTACTTGTATTGTTTATCAATATTTCAAAGAACATCTTGCTTTCGTTTTAAAAGCGGGTGCAAAGGTAAGAGGTTTTATTTTAACTACCAAATGTTTTCGGAAGTTTTTTTTCGTTTTTCTTTTTCTATCGTTTCTCAGGCTCTCTTAGCGAAAGGGAAAGAAGGTAAAGAAGAAAAACAAAACGCCTTTTCTTTGCGAATCGGACTGCAAAGATAAGAACTTTTAGCTTTATCTTCCAAACTTTATCGGAAGTTTTTTTGTTCTTATGGTTAAGCAGACCCTTGCTTTTACACTAAGTCAATTTATCAAGGCTTTCTTCTCTTGGAAAGCGGGTGCAAAAGTAGCCCCTTTTCAAATATACTCCAAACTTAAATCACTCTTTTTTTGAATTATTTTTGAAAAGACTCGCTAAAGTGTTGAATCATAAGGATGTTGTAGAACATATTTTTCTCGGATACAGGAGGAACAGAGGAAAGGCATGCACATTATTATATTCACACGCGCGTTAGGCAGGGCGAGCCCAAGTGGATGCACCAGGGAAATGAAGAGGAAATAGGGGGAGGTGGTAGGTGAATACATTACTCTATCATTTACAAAGAAATAGGAACAAACATTATTTATCCTACCACCTCGGTCTGCGACCACTCCTCCTTCCAGAAGGAGGAGATTTAAGATAGAATCGACTTGTTAGTCACCACCTACTTACGTGTCAGCCAGGCTCTCTATAAAAATAAAAAACTATAAATTGCTGTCATCTGTCACGTTGTTGGGGATAATAATTTGAATATGAGTGATTAATGAGGTGACGGCAGTAGGTGATGGCAGTGTGACGGCAAACTTTGCTGTCACACTGCCTTGTTTTCAATGGTTACTTATGGGCTGTTGGTCTATATAGAGCTTTTTAGTTTCTCCCGTTTGAAACTTTTGTTTCTCCAGCTTGGAACTAGAGTTCCATCGGCTTGAAACTAAAGTTTCAAAGCCTTGAAAACAAGGTTTCGGACGCTTGAAAACAGTGCTTCAAGCGTAGGGAATGAGTGAAACAAGGCAGGAACTGATGCCTTACTTATATGATTCAATTAACTTGACCGCACCAACTGTTCGATTAACCTGCTCTTCCAAGAAACAATAAATCACTTATCACTCAAAAACAGATGAGTTATCAACCATTAAAGACTGATTTCTCAATTATTAATGTCTGAAACATCAATCGTTAATAATTGATACCTCAGATATTAACACACTGTAAATCAAATGACAATATCAAACAAATGACAGATAATGATACATGGAAGAGTGAGAGCAAACGTTTGCTCTCATACCTGCTACCACAATTGCTGCCATACCTGAAACTACGATGAATAAAGACATACAGACAATCTGTTAGAGCATGAGGGCAAAACGGATATCAAATCACTGTGGAGCGTAAAGAGAATAAAGCAAAATGTATGTTCATTTCAAATAGAACCTTTGTTTATCTCAAATATAAGTTCCGCTTTAAGATAAACAAAGATTCAATGCGCACAAATATATAATAACAAAATATCGAAAGTAAGTCCCAAATACCCAACACTTTTATTATCCTTTCAACTAGTAATAGCAGGCTTAGAAACTGCATATATTCCTATAAATGATACAGGAATATTATCATCAAAGAAAAAAAAGATAATAAGCTTATTATTAAAGTTTTAAATTTAACAACAGGAAGTATTACTAAAACAATAAACATCAACAGCAAATTACAACTCCCCAAGTTCAAGTTCATCATAAGGGCGATAGAATTTCTAGTAAATCCTCACTACTTATCAGATCATTTTATCACACACACCCTGCCTTCCTCTTACCAAAGACATACACAATAGCCGATCAATAGAGAGATGATAAGACACGAGAAGCAATTTCGGGATTACTTCTTTTCTTTATTTTATAATCGTTTCCACGCACCCGTTTTTGAAAAAAAGATAGAAAGAGCTGGAATACATCCATTGCACTTCACCATTTGATTCTGAGATTGTTTGCGGTTTGCCAAAAGCCAGCAGGCATTCATCTTCCGTCATCCCCTTTACCGGTTTACCGATATTTATTTCATTCCAATGGGTGATAGGAGAAAGCTGGTTTGTGCTGACAAAATCAAACAGTTTGTTCAGCATCTGCGATTCTATTTGCACAAAGTCATCCATAGTTTCCTTGTGAGAAGGCTTCTTCTCAGGTTGTAGTTTTTCCATCGGAGTGACTTTCTTCATTATAACCACCGATGATTCTATCTGAATATTGGAAAGATAATAGACCAGCTTCCCATCTTTTACCTGAAATTGGGCTGTACAATAGTACATATTCTTTTGTTTGGCATCCGCTTGGGAAGTAAGCACCAAGTTACAACTAAAACTCTTGGCAGAAACGCTCACTTCTGTTATTCCGTCACGCTGTGCAGGGCAAACATTTTTAATAGTCCACAACAGAGCATTAGCATAAATACTTTCATCGTTCATCGAACTGAAAGGAATAAATCCGTTGACTACATATTTGCTGCCGTCCGCACTGAGCGGATAAGTATTCTTTTGTTCAGTAAAAGTTTGTGCAATCAAAGAGGGCAATACTCCACTCAATAATAATACAATTACCCAAAGTCTCAGTCTTGTTATCATACGTCGCTATGTTTAAGAAAACAGCATTCACGTCTTTCCCATCAAATAGAAAAGAGCGCAAATGCTGAAATTTATATGATTAAAATATGTGTCTCAATTAGAAAGCAATACCCAGACGGATCATAAAGTTACTAGTCTTGATTCCATCGAGATCGGAAAATACGTCAATGAATCCACGCTGATAAGTGAAATCCAGATTGAAACGGTCATACCACAGTCCTACGCCAATATTCATACCAGCATCGAAATGATTGTAATCCACTTCCAGATAATCTGCAAAATCTCCCCAGCTGATGCTTTCACCACTTTCTTTCATTTTGCTGGTATAGTCATAACTGGCAAAAACACCCAGATGCGGATCGATGCTAAGATTGTCCGCTACTCCAATTTTCCATCCGAAAGTGAACGGTGAATATTGAATATTGTGTGCGATACATTTCATTTCATCGGCTTTAAACCCACGGGAACCGAGGCCGAATTCCATTCCCCAATATGCTCCGGCACCGCCCATAGGCTTTTGATAGCCGAATGTAGCATTGTAGCCAATGTTTGAATCCGCTTCAACTCCGTCACCGTTGAGGTTCATGATGTTCAGGCCTGCACGCAGGAACCATTGTGTGTTACTCGCTTGCTTTTGAGTCTTGACGATTGCACTTCTGGATGATACAATCTGTGCCTGTGTTCCTACGCACAACAAAAGCGCAGCAACAATTGATAATACTTTTTTCATTATTGTCTATGTTTTTTGGTTATTAATTCTTGTTCTTTATGACAGGTGCTATTTTGGTTCTATCATCGGCACCCGAAAGTTTCTGGATACGTATCCATTCGTAATCTTCTGTCGTGGCAGTATGCCAGTTGGTGAACACGCCCGGATAACCTACGACCGTAACCGTATATCCTCCCGACTTTTCATCATCCTCTATTTTAAAAGTGGCTCCCATGATTACATCACAATCGTTCTTGATAGTGGACAAATAAGTTCCCCATGCACGGATGTTATCAAGTTCACCTTTCATAGCAACTTCCACCTCTTCTCTGCTCAGTGTCCATACATCCTTTATTCGTCCTTTCTCTTCAAGAATTTTCACCTCTACAACTGTAGGCTTTACACAAACTTCGGTTACTGCATCTCCGGCACGTGCCTGCGCATCACGAAACTTAAAGACAGTCTTTTGCGCATACGTCCCAATGACACAACCGAAAACCAGCATCATAATTAGAATCAGCTTTTTCATATTCTTTTGTGATTTTATGTTAATATGCCGCAAAGGTATGCGAAAGAAATATACTAATAGGAGAAACAATAGTTCCAATAACGACACGAAACCGTATCCTATTTGGAGACATCCGAAAAACTTCCATTACTAATTCTATCAGACAAGTCACGAAAAAAATCATGACCGAGAATACAAGAGATACGCCAAAGAAGATGGATGTCGATATTCTCTTTTCTAAATATTTTATAAACATTCGGGCGGGTACAGCACAACTGCGAAGCAAACCAAGTGACCGTACGTCCCTGTTGGTGGAGCGTGCGTTCAATAAGTTGCCCCGCATGAATCATACTATTTTTGTCTATGCACATACCAATAACTATCTGGGCTATCACTACTCAGACCGTTTCTTGAACTTGGCAATAATTGTATAGTCAACTTCTTCGTCTTTCCATTGAAGCGTCATTTCATCACCTTTGAGAGACTTGACCTGCCATTCTTCAGTCCAAGTTGTACTCCACATTACCTTAATTTTGTTACCGGATATAGTCCAGGCGAAAGAATGATGTCCCATCCGTTCCAGAAGCTGGTCACTCCCACTGTCTATGTCTCCTTCGTACTTACCATCTTCTGCTGGGTGATTACTAAAATATATGTAGTAGTCATCATCGTCATAGCTGCTTTCCCAAGTTTCGCCATCCTCACTCCAACACTGATAGTAACAAATCCAATATCCAGTAACGGACGCAGTGTTTACATCTGTGTCATCATCCTTACTACACGCTGCAAAAAGCAAGCAGCACATGACCAGTGCAAGACCGGACGTTATTAAAATCTTTCTCATACACAATAATTTTAGCTATTATTTTTATCTATTAATACATTGAGTGCAAATATAATAAAATCAATATCAACATTTTTTAGCTAAAATGCCAGTTTGTGATTAAATGGTCAAAAAGGAGGATCATTCTCTTTAAAAAGATGTTTATTATGTCTATTTTTGTTGTGCAATCTCGGAGAATATTGATAAATACTTCCCTATTCTTTGTTTACCTTTTCAAGAATGCCATAATATATTATTTTAGATAATCCAAGATACCTTACGCGAAGATAGAATTGTACAAAAAGATTAAGCCCTATGTAAGTTAAGTATTCGTTCTATCCCGTTTAATTCTTCAGCAGTAAATTCCAACTGGTTTAAAGCCTGCAAATTGTCTGCCAGCTGATTCACTGAACTCGCTCCTACTATGACCGATGTCATCCGTTCGTCTCTCAGCACCCATGCCAAAGCCATTTCCGCCAGCGTCTGTCCACGGTGACGGGCGATTTCATTCAATTGCCGGGCAGCCTCCACCTTTTCAGGCGTCACTTGCGAGCGTTGCAGAAAAGTGGAAGGACGTGCCGCACGTGAGCCTTCGGGGATACCATTCAGGTATTTATCCGTCAGTAATCCTTGCGCCAAAGGAGAAAAGGCGATAAAGCCGGAACCATATTCGGCAGCCAGAGGAAGGCTTTCAGCCTCAACCGCACGGTCGAACATACTATAACGATACTGGCTGATAAGACAAGGAACGCCTGCTTTTGCCATCATTTCATAGGCAATCCTCGCTTGCTGAGGAGGATATTTTGAAATTCCGATATACAGAGCTTTCCCTTGCTTTACAATATCAATCAACGTTTGAATGGTTTCTTCTACCGGAGTAACTCCGTCATAGCGATGACTATAAAAGATATCAAAATACTCCAGTCCTGTCCGGCGCAGACTCTGATCGATGCTTGCCATCAGGTTTTTGCGGGAACTGTTACCGCCATAAGGTCCTGCCCACATATCATGTCCGGCTTTGGAGGAGATTATTATCTCATCCCGGTATCCCCGGAAGTTTTCTTTGAGAATCCGTCCGAAATTAGTTTCGGCACTTCCCGGCACAGGGCCATAGTTATTAGCAAGATCGAAATGGGTGATGCCATGGTCGAAGGCATATTTAATCATGTCGGTCGCTACACTAAAGTTATCTACGCTACCGAAGTTATGCCACAATCCTAAAGAGATGAGAGGCAGTTGCAAGCCACTCTTGCCACAGTATTTATATTGCATCCGATCGTAGCGATCAGTAGCCGGCTGATTATTCAATGGGTAATCCATAAGGTTCAATGTTTTTTTCGTTATTGCAAAGAAAGAGAAAATATTTTAATAACGTTCCATCTTATTGCTAAATTCAAAGGTTGAAATCAAGGAACAACGTCCTTCAGTCTGCCAGTAAAGGAGACACATTCTGATCAAAGAAGACAGATGATGTCACTATACTGACAGTACGATGGACGGTCCTTGGAAAACCAGTCATACAAACCCTAAAAAAACTATTTCAACAAGTTCTCCTTGAACTCTATTTCTACAATACGCAATTCATGCCCGGTCTTGTCCCCATCCTTCGCTTTAAACAAATCCAGTTCATTGGCAACGGGGGCGGCAACTTCTACTATTTGGCCGAAGGCATCTCCTTCTTTGCTTGTACCCTTCAGCCGGATGGTAATTTCATTGGTCAGTACCGGTTTTACATCCAAGTGGACGTATCCCAGACTCTTATCCGTATCTCCGCTCCATATCAGTTCTTTGCCTGCATATATCTCCAGCGGATAACTGCGCATACGCCATCCGGTCAGTTTCATACAAACTTCATCCACCCGTGCGGCACGTTCCAACTTATAGGTAATCCATGCGGTAGCTGCCTTCCCGTCATTCCGCCATTCGCTCAGTTCATTATCATCGAAACTGTTGACTGTATTCTCATTATTGGCTCCGGCAATGGCGGAAACGATACCGACATCCACTTTTGAGACCTTGTATGAAGGAGTCTGCGGAGTCTCACCACGAGTCAGCCTGCCTTCGAGTTCATCACCGGGGATATAGCTACTCAAACCGTTTTTCACTTCGACAGGTGAGGAAGTAAGGCTGATTTCTGCTGATTTCAATCCGTCGGCCTTCGCTGTGATACGGACGTTTCCGGCAGTAGTGAGCGAACGGATCAAAGCACGATTGATGCCGCATTCTACCGGCAAGTCTTTTGAAAGGATATAATTATTTTCTCCTTGTGCGATACCGCCACGCCATTCAGCAGGTCCTTCTACTTCAAAGTGTATCAAGTCATTTGCCAGCGGACAACGGTTGCCGTCTTTATCCATGACTTCTACCTGAAGCAATACCATATCGGCACCATCCGCTTTCCATCCTTCGGGACTCTGGATGAAACTCAATTGAATCTGTTCCGGCTTGCCTGCGGTCTGCAACTGAGTACGGCAACATTCTTTTCCGTTTTCGTCGTATCCTACGGCCTCCAGTTTGCCCGGTACGAAAGCGATATCTTTGAAGGTATACAGAAAATGATAATCCCGTTCACCATAGCCCAAAGACTTACCATTCAGAAATAATTCTACTTTATCGGCACTCGATACGACATATACCGGTTTCACTACCGTGTCATTATAATTCCAATGACCGACGATATAGATGCGAGGACATTCCGTATCTACCCAGCCGTCCCACATCACCTGATGTGCAAAGAAAGGATCTTTAGGAATACGCATGGCGTCGGTTACTCCGCTACGACGATAATTTTCTACTCCGCGATAGTGCGTATTGGTATCGGAGAAGATTATCTTCACGCCACCCGAACTTACACGGTCACCCGTTCCCGGACGTTCTCGCCAGTAATCGAACCAGCGAATGATATTTTCGATGGTAAAGGAATCCTGATTACGGTTGTAGACACGGGCATCCACTTTCTTCTGTACTTTGTTGGTAACGGTGGACTTATAAGAATTGCTGCCGTCTCCATCCTTGTGATAAGGATAGGAATAATCATCCCAGTATTTGCGCAATCCCTCGTCACGGCAATACTCCATTGCCCACATCGGATGATGCGCACTCTTATTGATATACAGCATTTCGCCTCCATATTCCGCTTCGCGGATGTCCAGCATTTCACGGGAACCGATTGCACGACCGCCGTGAGGGTCGTACAAATCACGTATCGCTTTCATCTCAATCATGTGTTCACGACTGATGGACTCATTGCCGCATTCATAAAATATGATACTCGGATTATTGCGGTTATAGATGATGGCGTCGCGCATCAATTCCGTACGCTGTTCCCACTGACGTCCTTCACAATCTTTTTCGGCATCTCCCGCCTGCATAGCCTGAATCAATCCTACACGGTCGCACGACTCAATATCCTGTTTCCACGGGGTGACATGCATCCAGCGCACGAGGTTCGCATTGCCCTCCACCATCAGATGATTGCTATAATCGCTCAGCCAGGCAGGTACGCTCATCCCGACTCCCGGCCATTCATTGCTTGTCCGCTGGGCAAAGCCCTTCATCTGAATGACACGGTCATTCAGCCAGATCATTCCTTTACCGAAGCGCGTTTTACGGAATCCGGTGCGGGTGGCAACTTCGTCTACTTTCCTGCCATCTACCCACAAGCTTGTCTTTACTGTATACAGATAGCCATATCCCCAGCTCCAGAAATGCAGGTTATCCACTTCGGATGCCGCTTTCAGCGTGATTGTTTCACCCGGTTTCACTACCGCCTTTGTTCCTTCGAATGTTTGGACGGATGTGCCGTCACGGTCTATCAGTTCTACTTGATAGGAAACGTGCTTATCACGGTTATATTCGTTTCTGATTTCAGATTCCGCATGGATAATGGCCTTGCGCGATTTCACACGGATGTCTTCGGCATAGATGTAGACTCCGGTCGTTTTGAGATTACTATATAAAGGTAAAGTCTGATACAGACGGTCGGTGACGTGCAGCCATACATTTTTGGGGATACCGCCATAATTGGCATTAAAGTTCTTATTGCTCCACTGGTATTTCGTGCCCGTCGCCCGTTCTTTATAATTCCAGTCATTGTCGATGCGGACTGCGATTACATTTTCCTGCCCGTACTTAATATAAGGAGTCAGATCAAAACCGACAGCCATGACACCATTCTCGTGCAGGCCGACATTCTGACCATTTATATAGAAATCCGCCCCTTGACGGACTCCTTCAAACTCTACAAAAACTTTCTTATTCTTGCTGTCGGCAGGCAGACGGAAATGTTTCCGATACCACATAATCGTATCGGTCAGCTCATCAATGCTCAGGCGGAAAGCCTCATCTTCATTGAAGGCATGCGGTAAAGTCACTTTCTTCCACTCCGAATCAGAAAAACGCGGCTGCTTTGCCTCGGGAACATCGCCCACATTAAGCAACCAGTCTGAATTGAAGTTATATTTATTACGGACATCAGACGATGTCACGAACTGGCTTATTCCGATAAAAGCCAAAAAGAAAAAGAGGATTCTATGTCTCATAGTATGTCTATTTATCTGTTCGTGGCAAAGCTAGTGCAAAATATTACATATGTCCATAGACTAAAATACAGATTGCATAGAGATTTGTTCATAACTGCAAAGGAATGAATCAAACAGTAGTACACAATAGTAACTCCATTCTCCTCCTTCGGGAAGGAGGAGTGGTCGCAGACCGAGGTGGTAGGAAAAACAATGTTTATACCTATTTCTTTGTAAATGACAGGATTATGTATTCACCTACCACCTCCCCCTACGGGTACTCCTCCTTCCCGAAGGAGGAGAATTGAAGATAGAACCGACTATCATTTAGCTCAAAACCGTATGGTAATGAACAAAACTGTGTGGAAAGAAAGCTAAAACTGGAAATAAATAAACGGCTGAATCTCCGAACTCTTCATCTGAATGACCAGATAAATCAGAGCCACCATCAGCAGAGCTTTCCCTAAGAACGGCAAGCGAATGACTCCACGGCAAGCAGCATTCTCCCAACTATCCGGAGTGAAATGAAGCAGAAAGCCGAGCAGCATCAAGGCAAACACGCGCCAGTATCCTTCGATCAATTGTGGAAAAAGCTGCGGACGAAAAGTGGTGAATATCTGTCTCAACATATCCATCGAGTTCTGAAAATCAGCATTACGGAAGAATATCCAGCAGAAACAGACAAAGTGGAAAGTGATAATGATGCCGAATACACGACGCCAGCCATGACTTTGTTCCCCTTTCTTACGACCGGTGATGGACATCCACATCTTATGCGCCGCCAAAGCGATGCCGTGAAATGTTCCCCAAAGCACAAAGTTCCAGGAAGCTCCGTGCCACAATCCGCCCAAAAACATGGTAATAATCAGATTCAGATACTGCCGGAACTTACCTTTCCGGTTTCCTCCCAAGGATATGTACAGGTAATCGCGCAACCAACTGGACAATGAGATATGCCAACGCCGCCAAAATTCAGTAATAGAGGCGGACTTATAAGGAGAATTAAAGTTGAGATTAAAATGAAAGCCCAGCAGCAGAGCGATACCGATAGCCATATCGCTATATCCGGAGAAGTCACAGTAAATCTGCAAAGCATATCCGTATACTCCCATCAGATTCTCGAGACCGGAATAAAGGGTCGGATTATCAAAGATACGCTCCACGAAGTTGACACTGATATAATCGGAAATGATTGCTTTCTTGAACAAACCGGAGAGAATAAGGAAAATCCCCCGTCCGAACATCTCCTGAGAAACGAAAAGCGGTTTCCGGATTTGCGGAATAAAGTCACGGGCACGCACAATCGGTCCGGCCACCAGCTGCGGAAAGAAGGATACATAAAACGCGTAATCCAGTATGTTGGTCAATGGCTTGATGTCTTTCCGGTAAACGTCAATGGTATAGCTTAATGACTGGAAAGTGAAGAATGAGATTCCTACAGGCAGGAATATATCAAGCGCCGTAAATTCTCCTCCCATCAACGAGGCAATCACTCCACCCAGAAAATTAGTATATTTAAAGTAGGCAAGAAGCCCCAGATTGACTCCCAAACTCAGAGTCACCAGGCCTTTACGCTTCCAGCGTCCTTCGGTACGGTCCATCCATTGCGCCAGCAGAAAGTCGCAAACCGTGACCAGCGCCAGCAGGAAAAAGTAAGTGCCGCTGCTCTTATAATAAAAGTAATAAGAGAAAAGCGTCACAAACAGAATACGGGCCGTATACTGACGCTGCAACAAGGTGTACACGATCATAAAGGCGGCAAACAGCCAAAGGAAGATACCACTGCTGAATATCATAGGTGCCTGCGGATCGTAGGTAAGCACCTCTTTTAACCGGCTGAAATCAATATCAATGGGAAACATAATCGTTATAAGCTTGAATAATGGCTTGGTATAATAAATTTCCTTGCAGGATATATCCCTCAGGTAAATAATGCACATGATCGGGACGCATCAATTTCGCTTCCGTCCAGTTGGTACAGGCACGGCGCTTGCCCCCTACTACATCGTACATATCCCACACGAGCAGACGATGATCTTTGGCATAACGGCGGATTGTTTCTGCTGCCGTAGCCGTCCGGGGATTGATGGCGTACGTACGTTTCCGCCGCCTTCGCCGGAAACTTTCGTAAGAACCCGGAGGTGTGGTGAGAAGAATAGGGACATCGGGAAGGCTGTCGCGCAACAGTTTGACAAGTTCGTCCATCTGATTATAGTGCAGGTTGACGTTATATCGCCGGTTATGACTTTCGTTGGTTCCGAAGGACAGAATCAGCAGTTCCGGCTTCATGGCTGCAATCTCGGCAATACGTCCCGGATGGGTAAACGTCAGACAGGTAGCCCCGTTCACCCCCATATCGGTATAAGAGACAGCACCAAAGGTTTCTTTCAGCAGCGTTCCCGTAGTCTGCGGATAGATGTGCCCGCGTACGTGACTGTCTCCGATATGGAGAATACGCACCGTATCTTCGGAAAGTCCGGCACGTACCTGACGGAGACGTTCAAACACGGGTGTCAGCAGAGCAATGCTGTCGATTATTTCATTCCTTCCGGTTTCGCGGAAAGCGGAAGGAAAAGAAGTCTGCACGGCGATGGTATCATTCGCCCAATTCATTTCCCGCAAAGGTTTTATCATTTTCAAGGTCTTCCCCAGTGGAGGACAGGCAGGGATACGGTCTTGCGCCTTTCCTGCCGGAAGAAGAAAGAAAGTTCCAAGTACCCCCAAGATAAAGCCCAGCAACAGGTTATTCTTGCTCATAAGCACGCCTCCTGTCATATTGTTCCTTACCGTATATCAATGTTTCATAGAGCAGTCCTGCCAGGTGTTTGCCTCCCCGGAAGTTGATATGAGTATAATCGTAGTTCGCCATCGAAGGTTTGGCATGTACGAGGTTCGCCATACTGCCTTCGCCTCCCATCGCTTCAAACATATTCCAGAAAGCGATGCCGCTTTCGGCAGCAATGTTCTGCTGATAGCGAATCAGATTCTTGACTCCCGGCATGGTACGAAGTTCGCCATCTTCCGTCTTATAATCACGGTCGCCGACACTTAACAGCAAAATACTCGCCTGTGGAAAACAATTCTTCAGATGTTCGATAGAAGTGAGCAGTCCCTTCTGATAGTTATCATAAATGCGCCCCCGTTTGGTAGCCACATTCAATCCGTATTCAAGAATAATCAGATCATAAGGACGCTGCTCGTTAAACTGACGCAGCATTTGTTGCGGAATCCCCCGCAACGATAAGCCGGAACTGCCTCGCAAGGAGAAATTATCAAGAATGATTCCTTTCTTACCATCCATCGCCAAGCCATAGAACAGCGTAGAATCGGCACGATCTACCGTCCACCGGACAGAGCCGATACGTCCTTCAACGGAAATCTTCTGCAAATCGCCCGAAGGTCCTAAAGAGTAGTTCTTACTCTCCCCCCGATTCACACGGGCAGTAAGATGAACGGAATCTTTATTATAGAAGAAAATAGAAGCCTGCTGACAGGTATCAAGCAGCGAAGCATATTTGCTTTGCCCCCTCAACTCAACGTATGCCCCTTCACGGGGAATAAAGTAGTGTCCGGAAATACCCTGTTTCTTTTTATCGAAATACACACTGTCCGTCACCGCATGACTGGACCATCCGCCGAAAGTATGCCGCACGGTAGGACGATACCCGCTCGTCATCGAAGTAATTGTGACAAATCCGACACCGCAACCGCCAAACCGCTTCTGAAGCATTTCACGTAAATCAGCCGTAAAGATATCCGCCTCTATAAATGAATCACCGAAAACGGCGATACGCACCAGCCCGTCATGATCCGGATGAGAAGAAGAAGTACGGTCGAGCGCTTCATAAAAAGAAGCCATGCCGCGACGGGTAGAGTCACCGTAATCTTCAATACAAGTCATGCCCGCACGACAGGTATCGACAAAAACCGGCTTTACGACAGGAGGCAAAGGAATGGTATCCGAATCGGCCACCACCACTTCCTGCTTCGGATAGCGAAGATCGCTTAAAAGATCGACACGCCTCATCGTGTGTCCGTCGATCGTTATAGCCGGAAGCCAGTGCAACCCAAAGAGTGCTGCAAACACAATGAGTACAAGCCATAACGAATATTTCAGGTAGTTCTTGATAATCTCCATCTTATAAGTAGATATAAGCACTCATTAAGTCCTCGTTTTTTATCCGGTGCCGAGCCACCTCCTCATCGGTGCCGAAGGAAGGCCTCATCGGTGCCGGACCACAAGTTCATCGGTGCCGGACGTTTTCAGGCTGCAAAGATAGGGAAAAGCAAGAAAAAAGAAGGGAGAATCTACATTATTTATAGATTCTCCCTTCCGATTATTGATTCACTGTACGAACGCTAGATGGTCCGTTCAATGTTCCATACAAATGCACGTAATCCCAGCTGTTCGGTCTGCAAGTCCATCTTATGCAGTGTATCCAGCAACGGATCGACTTTATTGTCATCGACCACCGTAAGGATAGCCGAACACATACTGGGCCAGGCATGACTACCGAAGTGCGGATCGCCTGTCTTTGAGCCACGTCCCTGCACCTTTTCAAGGTATGTAAAGCCACGGCAGTTCAGACGGTCGAGCAATGCCATGATCCGTTCGTAATAAGCCTGATCGAATGTTATCAATACTGATTTCATATTTCTTTTCTGTTATTTCTTAATAATTTCATCTTTATGTTCCTGGAAATAGACATCCAGTTCGCGTTTGCGATGGAGTTTACGACGTCTGTTCTTGATACCTGTTCCGGCAAATACACAGTACAGCGTAGGAATCAGGACGAGTGTCAACACAGTAGATACCGTCAGACCACCGATTACGGCAATCGCCATCGGACTCCACATCTCAGAACCTTGTCCGCCACCGATAGCCATCGGGATCATACCCAGAACGGTCGTGGCTGTTGTCATCAATACCGGACGGAGACGGCTCTTACCGGATGTCACCACAGAGTTGATGACCGCCATACCCCGCTCTCGACAGAGCGTAATGTAGTCGATGAGCACAATACCGTTCTTCACCACAATACCGATCAGCATGATACCTCCCAGCAAACTCATTACACTCAGCGTACTGCCCGTAAAGAACAACGCCATCAAGACTCCACTAAATGCAAACGGCAGAGAGAACATGATAATGAACGGATAAGTCAGAGACTCGAACTGTGCTGCCATTACGATGAATACAAGAATGACAATCAGGATACCCAATGTTCCCAAGTCGCGGAACGAATCCTGCTGGTCTTCATACGAACCGGAAATCTGAATCGTGATTTCTCCCGGAATATCCATCTTATCAATAAGCTTGTTACCTGCTGCCACTACGTCACCCAACGGAGCACCGGAGATAACGGCGGATACGGTCACGATACGTTCACGGTCTTTACGCTCAATGGTAGGAGGCGCAAAACGTTCGACTACCTTTCCGACATCTTTTACACGCACGGACTCGCCTTTGGCATTATAAATAAGGATGTTCTCGATGCTTTCCAGACTTGTACGATATTCGGGTGCATAGCGCACTTTGATATCATACTCATCCCCGTCTTCACGATATTTGGAAGCAACGGCACCATTGATACGATTACGCAAGTAGTTACCGGCTGTAGCCAGGTTCAGTCCGTGCATCGCCAGCTTCTCACGGTCGAAATCAACCTGATACTCGGGCTGGTAGTCACTACGGCTGATGTTCACCTCGGTCACCCCTTTCACGGTCAGCAACTCACGTTTCAAACGGGCTGCTACGCTATCAGTCATCGTCATATCGTATCCGTATATCTCAAAGTCGGCACTTGCCTGAGCAGACATACCTGTATTACTACCTCCCAGAATAACCTGTGCCTTGCTGAACTCCGGATAACCTTTCAAGTCCTGACGCATCTCGTCACAGACTGCTTCCAGTGAGATATCACGATCTCCCGGGTCTACCAGACTGATGTTGAAGGAAATAATGTGCGAGCCGTTGTCCTGCATGGAAGCCCACGTATTATCCGAGTCCGCCTGACCTACGGTATAGTTACATACCTTCATGATATCTTTATACTTCGTCAGCCACTGGTTAGTCAGCTTCTCGGAAAGTTCCTGAGCAATCTCTTTTCGTGTACCGATCGGCAATTCAAGCTGAACAGCAATACGGGCATTATCCTGTGCAGGGAAGAATTCCGTACCGATTCCTTTCGCACACAGCAAGCTGACAACGAAGAAAGCAATACATCCCACAATCACAACCGGACGATGACGAACTGCCCAGTTCAGCATTTTCGCATAACCTGTATCGAGTGCGTCCAACGCTTTCTCTATCGGAGTAAAGAAGAGCTTGAACATCTTCGACGGCCGCTTCTGCAGGCGAAGTAATTGCGAACAGAGCATCGGGGTCAGTGACAGAGCCGCGACGGTAGACACAAACATGATGGCACACATCATCCAGCCCAGCTGTTTGAAGAGCACACCGGACATACCGCTTACCATGGTCAACGGGAAGAACACAGCGATCATGGTCAGCGTAGAAGCGATTACGGAAATAGCCACCTCATTCGTTCCATGTACTGCTGCCTGTTTCGGGTCCGAGCCACGCTCAATATGTGTCGTCACGTTTTCAAGTACCACAATCGCATCATCCACCACCATACCGATGGCAATAGACAGAGACGACAGTGAGATAATGTTGATCGTATTTCCGGTAATCGCCAGATAGATAAAGGAGGCGATCAACGAAAGCGGAATCGTGATACAGATAATCAATGTCGCACGCCAGCGTCCCAGGAACAGGAACACGACGATCACAACGAACAGCAAGGCATACATTACAGTCTCTGCCAAACTGTCAATCGTATTCAAGATATTATCGGAAGTATCGACAATCACTCCCAGCTTCACATCACTCGGCAGGTTCTTCTGCAAACGCGGAAGCGCTTCTTCTACCTTACGGGAAATTTCTACAGAGTTGGCGCCCGACTGCTTCTGAACCACAATCATCGCACCCTGCACACCGTTATTATAGGTTTCCTGCGCACGCTCTTCCACCGTATCCACGATGCGGGCCACATCACGCAGGAAGACATTCGCTCCATTGTGCGTACCTACTACGATATCTGCCAACTGGCGGGAATCATCAAACTCCCCTTCCACACGGAGGGCATACGTCTCACTACCGATATCGAAGTTACCGCCCGGAATATTCTTGTTTTCGGCTCCGATAATAGAGCTGATAGTTTCAATGCTCAGGTTATAAGCTTCCAGTTTGTTAGGGTCGCAATATACCTGAATCTCACGCTGCGGCGCACCACTGATAGACACCGTTCCCACACCGGGAATACGTGCCAACGGGTTAACCACACGGTCGTCCAGTATCTTGTAAAGCGCGGCCTGGCTCTCATTGGCCTGTACCGAAAGCAATACAATCGGAATCATGTCCGTACTGAACTTGAAGATGATCGGATTCTCGACATCATCCGGCAGCTGTGAGCTTACCATGTCGAGTTTGTCACGTACATCATTCGTCAGCACGTCAATATCATTACCAAACTCAAACTCCAATGTAATCAATGACATATTCTCGGAAGAACGAGAGGTAATATGTTTCAGGTTACTCACCGCATTCAAGGTATTCTCCAGCGGCCGGGTAACGTTATTTTCTATATCCGAAGCACTTGCGCCAGGATATGCGGTCATTACCATGATCGTATTTGTATCGATGTCCGGATACAAGTCGATAGGTAACTTGGACAAAGAGAAAAGACCAAAAATCACCACTGCCAGAAAGCAGAGGGAGGTCATAATCGGTTTCTTAACCGCACCTTCGTATAAACTCATTTCTTTATAGTGATTAGTTTAATAGTGATTTTACTTCTCGATCTCTACTTCCGTACCGTTTATCAGACGTGCCTGTCCGGCCACTACCACCTGCGAGTTATCGGGCACACCGGATTTCAGCTCATACTCCGAGCCCATGCGTCTGCCTAACTCCACTTTGTTGTAGGACACTTTGCCATCTTTATAAACGTACACATAGCGATCGCCGGAACCTGCCTGTTTCACAATAGCCAAGTCGGGTACTACGACGTTGTCCGCCGTACCGAAGTTCAAGGTAGCACGGGCAAACATTCCCGGACGTACACGCTGATCTTTGTTGTCCAACTTGATCTCGATCTGGAAAGTACGGGTAGTTGCGTCGATAGTCGGATAGATCAGGCTGATAGTTCCCTTGAACAGTTCGTCGCCATATACATCCAGCTTCACATCTACCGGTTCGCCTTTCTTCACCTTCGTGAAGTAGGTTTCAGACACATTGATCATCAGCTTGACCGGAGTGATCTGCTCTACTACCAGCACCGGACTTCCGCCACTATACATATCACCATTATCGTAATTACGGGCAGTGATTACTCCGTTGATCGGGCTCAACAGAAACGTATTCTCTACCAGATTATCATAAGCAGTCTGCTTCACATCGAGCTGCATCTTCGCAGCATCCCACTCTGATTTGGAAGCACCGCCTACCTTATAAAGTTCGTCGATACGATTAAATTCAATTTTCTGATTGTCCAGTTGCAGTTTCGTCTGTGTGAGGTTGGCTGCATCCATCTGCACCAGCTTCTGGCCTTTGGATACACGGTCGCCCACTTCTACCAGAATCCGGTCGATGCGGACAGGTGACGAAGGAGCAATGTTGTTCTTTACTTCAGCTTCTACCGTCGCTGTATAATCCTGTATCTGATCTACGGGACGGGCTGTTACATCAGCCACTTTTACTCTGGGCTTCTCGTCTTCCTGTTTCACAGCAGCCTTATCTTTTCCACCCGTACATGAGCTCATTACTACTGTCAATAGCAGAGCCACTAATTGGATACCTTTTTTCATATTCCTTAGTTGTAATTTTAGTTGTCTATCTTTATTGTTTTCCCAAAACCTGATCAAGGTCAGCCTTAGCTACCAGGTAATCGTAGATTGATTGATTGTAAGTAAGTTGTGCCTGCGTCAGTGATACCTGCGAACTGTTAAGTTCAAGCACGGTTCCCTTACCGACTTCATAACGTTTTCCGGCAATCTGTACCGCTTTTTCAGCCTGCATCACGTTTTCTTTGTTGCTGACCACCTGCTCGGAACTGGCAGTCATATTGTTACGGTAGCTGACTACCTGCATATTCAGTTTTCTCTCCGTATCGATACGGTTCCAGTCAAGCTGGCGCATCTGGATGCGGGCCGATTTTACCTTCGTAAAGTTGCTCGCCCTATACAAAGGAATGCTCAGATTGAACATCAAAGACGAACTGTTGCTCCACGTATAATCAAAGAAATTGATGTTCGGATTATACAAAGACTGATATTGATAAGAGAAGCTCATCGACAAAGTAGGCATGAAGTTCGTTTTCAGCGACTTCACGTTCTTTTCGAGCAATTTCATATTCAGCTCGAACTGCTTCATCGTTGTATTGTTCTCCAGACTCATATCTTCTTCTTTCAACTGATTGGCAAACAGCATTGATTCGTAGTTTGTCAGATTATCGTCAGTCTTAATATCCACATCAGCCGTAATGCCCATCAACACTTTCAACTGGAGTTTTGCCAGCGTCACGGCATTGGCGGCAGAAATGACATTCGGCTTGATGCTGCGCATCTGTACTTCTGCGCTGATCTTGTCAAATTCGCTGACTGCACCTTGTTGATATTTGGCGTTCACGACATTGAAATTATCTTCTGCCAACTTATAGCTGCCTTGAAGCACTTCATAACTATCTTGTGCAAGCATCAGCTGATAATAAGCCTTGGTTACCTGATTGATCAAATCCAGTTCGGAAGCACGCGACTTCTCCACTGCCAGTTCGATATCCGTCTTTGTCATTGACATGGCCCGGTAGACTGCCGGTGCAAACAAAGGCAGGTTCATGCTCAGTCCGGCATTGGCGGTATTCGTACCATCCTGCCCCATCTTGAACGACATATCGTTCAGTTTCATTTCAGCCGCTTTGATCGTGTGATCCAATGATCCGTTTAGGCTTGCTTCGGGTAACAGGCTCTGCCATGCTTCCTTACTTGCAACTTTCTTTAAGGCAATTTCTTCTGCCGCCACCTTTATCGTAGGATTCTCATCCAACGCTATTTCCAGGGCTTTGTCCAACGTCAATGTCAGCGTATTCTGCGTTGTCTGCTCCGTCTGAGCCTTTGCAAAGCCAAACGCACAGAGAGCCATTGCCGTCAGAAGCATTTTCTTGCCTGTCAATCTTTTCAATCTGTTCATAAACTCGTTTCTATTTGATCCTTAATTGTTTGTCATCCGAACCTTACTCCTATTATTGTTGCTCGACCCGGTTTTTACGATATTCTGATATAAATTCTTCTAAAACTTTGGCTCCTTTTTCCGTGGAAATGCCACGTATATAAGTAAACATGATGGATTCGTATACTTCTATAAAAGGATATTCGTTGCAAATGTCCGTATTCAGCAGCACATCAAACTGCTCTCGCACCAACAGGTTGACTATCTCAAAGTTGACATCCGACCGAAAGATACCTTGCTCCACGCCCGACTTAAAGAAAGACATCGTCTTCTCCGAGTCACTTTCACTACGGTCTTTCATCATCGCATATACCTTCGGATATTTCTTTATATCCTCAAAGAAGCGCTTGTTGGTCTGATGAAAGATCTCGATGCTTTTCTGAAAGACAGCAAGTATCACCTCCAGCACATTGTTGGATTGCTCGTATATCTCCTGCAAGTATTTGTCTCTTTCGGCTTGCTTTTGCAGAATACACTCTTTCAATAATGATTCCTTATCTGCAAAAACCTCATAGAGCGTACGTTTGGAAATGCCCAATGCTGCTGCAATGTCATCCATCGTAATACACTTGATACCTTTCAAAGTAAAAGCTTCTGTCGCGGTCATTATGATCCGCTCTCTCAGCTCCGCCTTTTGGGACGCGTCTCTTCCATGCTCCATCATCACTCTTTTTAGATTTTGTTAGACTCAGTTTTCTATAATTTCACCATTTAAAGCGAAAAACGGAACAAAGATATATAGAAAACTCAATTAACAAATCAAGTTTCCTTTTATTTATAGCCCATTTGATAAATATTATCATTCATTAGAGGTATATGAAAACAAGTGTTAAGAGGAAATATGGAGCAAAAGTAAGGAATAGCGGTATATGAAGTAAAGTTTTATCGCTGTAAGAGGGAGAATAATCGGCAAATGCCGGATAAATATCGATAAGAATCGATCGTTTATCCGGCAATAACAGTCACCATTATTAACGAAAAGCGAAAAAGGAGGTTTAGTACTCTAACTTAGTCCTTTTTAAAAAAGCGACTGTTTTATGTATTTCTTTGTACATCACAATGTCGTCTTTCACAAAAGGCACTTCTTTCCGGTAGGCATGCAGGAAACTCTCCAGCAGCGGAGACGTTTTCAGCGGACGGCGGAAATCGATGCCCTGCGCAGCATTCATCAGTTCGATGGCAAGGATATGTTCAAGGTTGTCCATCACTTTATAAAGTTTGGTTGCGGCATTGGCTCCCATACTTACATGATCTTCCTGCCCGTTGGACGAAACGATGGAATCGCTCGATGCGGCATAGCAGTACATTTTATTCTGGCTGACCATAGACGCAGCAGCGTATTGGGGAATCATAAAGCCGGAGTTCAGTCCCGGATTGGCTACCAGAAACTCCGGAAGTTCGCGAAGTCCCATAATCAATTGAGAGACACGGCGTTCGGAGATATTTCCCAGTTCTGCTAGAGCAATGGCGAGAAAGTCATAGGAGATAGCCAACGGCTGACCGTGGAAATTTCCACCGGAAATGATTCTGTCTTCGTCTGGGAAGATCGTAGGATTGTCCGTGACGGAATTGATTTCGGTCAGCAGTACGGAGGAAACATAGCGGATAGCGTCTTTCGTGGCACCATGCACTTGCGGGATGCAACGGAATGAGTAAGGATCCTGTACGTGCGCTTTGGGACGTTCGATCAGTTCGCTGCCTGCCAGCAGTTTACGGAAAGCCTCTCCCGTCTCGATCTGTCCGGGATGAGGGCGTATCTGCTGGATACAATCCATAAACGGGTCGATACGTCCGTCGAAGGCTTCAAGAGAAAGGGCGGCTATCAGGTCAGCTTTCTTGGAGAGGCGGAAGGCTTTGAGAATGGCAAATACACCATTGGCACTCATGAACTGGGTACCGTTGAGCAGCGCAAGCCCTTCCTTGCTCATGAGCCGGACGGGTTCCCAGCCAAATTCGTCGAGCACGCTGATGGCTTCGCATTTCTTTCCTTTATAGTTGACGTCGCCCACACCGATCAAAGGAAGGAACAGATTGGCTAATGGGGCGAGATCGCCGGAAGCTCCCAAAGAACCGCGATCATAGACGATGGGCAGTACGTCGTTATTGAAAAAGTCAAGAATACGCTGCACGGTGATTAGTTGCACGCCGCTATGTCCCAACGAGAGAGCGTGGGCTTTGAGCAACATCATCAGTTTGATGATGACAGGACGGATTTCTTCGCCTACACTGCAGGCATGGCTCTTTATCAGGTTTTCCTGCAAGGTTCCCAATTCGCCGGGAGATATATTTTTAGTGCATAACGAGCCGAAGCCGGTGGTGATGCCATAAAGAGGTTCTTCGGAAGAAGCTATTTTATGGTCGAGATAATCACGGCATTTCTGAATGCGGAGCTTGGCTTCGGGAGCCAGTTCCAGCTTCAGATTCTCGTTGATGATCCGTTCGATGATTTCGAAGGTCAGTTCTCCGGAACCTATTTGATACACATTCTTGCTCATACGCGTAAGTCTTGGTTGACGGCATCCAGTAATTCTTTCTCTTTCCGGCAGGCGGTTTGCTCTATCCGGTCTGCTTCGGCTTGCAATTCTTGGACAAATTCTTTGTCTTTGAGTACCCCCAGATTAATGCGGACATTCAGCAATGCCCCCAATACGGCGGATCGTGCCGCCATCATGGCTACACAAGCGTCTGTAATAGCGTTCCGATTCCCCAGACGGGCGATGTCTGCTATGACGGGCATCACTTCGAGTGCTTTTCGGGCAACTTCCATCGGAATGAGAGCGGCATGCCTGGTGGCTTCCTGAATGGCAGCGCTGCGGGCAGCTTTTTCTTCATCGGTAGCTTTGGGAAGTTTAAAACAGGCAAAAACTTCATCATAGGCTTCGGAGTCTTTATCAATCAGGGCGATGAATTCTTTTTGGAATCGGGTGGTAAGCGTCTGTGCGTGCTGCATTACTTCTTCACTGGCTTCATATCCTTTCTTGCCGATGGTGAGTCTCGTCACCATCGTGGCCAAAGCGGAAGCCAATGCTCCGCCTAAAGCGGCAATACTGCCACCGCCGGGTACCGGATCATTGCCGGCTACCTTATCTAAGAAATCTTTTACGGTTAAATCTGCTAACATGGTATTTTATGATTTTAGTTATCAATTGACGGGGTATAGCATACCGCCTTTAATAGTCATGATGACACAGTTCATGCCCACGTAGTATGGCAGAATGTGATAATTGTCCGAATTCAGTATGACAAAGTCACCTTGCTTGCCTACTTCGATACTTCCGATCCGGTCTGCCCGATGAAGGGCAGCAGCTCCGTTCAGTGTCAGGGCAGTGATGGTTTCTTCGATGCTAAGTTTCATGTAAATACACGCCAAAGCAATGGTCAACGGGATGGAACCGGAGAAACAGCTTCCCGGATTCAAGTCTGTGGCAAGTGCCACGGCACAGCCGGCATCAATCATTTCACGACCGCGTGCATAAGGTTCTTTCAGTGCGAAAGCCGTCAGAGGCAGCAGGGTAGCTACTACTCCTGCGTCGGCCATTGCACGGATTCCGGCATCGGAAGCCTGAAGCAGATGATCGGCAGACAAAGCGCCCAGTTCGGCAGCCAGCTCAGCGCCACCAAAGGAAACGATTTCATCGGCATGGAGCTTTAACAGGAAGCCTTGTTCTTTGGCTGCCCGAAGGAGACGGCGGGACTGTTCGACAGAGAAAACTCCTTGTTCGCAAAAGACATCACAACATTCGGCAAGTTCGTTCTCGCGGATAACGGGGAGCATTTCACGAATCAGAAAGTCGATGTATTCGTCTCCTCTTCCTTTATACTCTTCGGGAAGGGCGTGGGCTCCTAAGAAAGTGGATACAATGTCGATACGTTTGTGCTCGTCATTGTTCAGGCTGCGCATTATTTTCAGTTGCAGCAGCTCTGTTTCCCGATCGAGTCCATAACCGCTTTTACCTTCTACCGTGGTGACTCCCATAGCACTCATCTTCTTCAGAAAGCCTTCGGCTGCCGAGCGAAGTTTCAGGAAATTCATTTGCCGGGTAGCTTTTACGGTACTGGCTATCCCTCCGCCACGTTCCATGATGGACATATAGCTTTCGCCTTTCAGCCGCCATGAAAATTCTTCGGAACGTTCTCCGCCAAAAACAAAATGGGTATGCGAATCGACAAAGCCCGGAAGCAGGCAATGTCCCCGGGCGTTGTAATGCCAGTAATGCTGGTAGTAGCCGTCACGATCTTCGCCACGACTCTCGCCGACGTAAGTGATGATGCCTTTGGTCACTTCTACCGTTCCGTTTTCTATGATGCGGAGTTGTCCCATTTCCGCACCTTTACGGGCGGAGATTCCTGTCGGGGTGACAATACGGGCATTGAATATAATCAGGTTTTCACTCATTGATCTTTTATTATTCGGTTCTTACTATTTCAATCATAATTCGATATAAGTTTCAGCAGCTTTATATCGGACGCACATTATTTTAATACTCCGGGTGCTATTCCATGATACGCGCTTCCAACACCTGCTGCATGGAGAAATTCTCCAGTCCCAAATAATAGGAAGCCGTATCTATCAGCGCTTCCATCGGCACCAGACCAATGATCTCACTACCAACAATCGTCACTCCATAGCGGCGGGCCTCAATACGCACCAATTCAAAAGCACGGTAAAGGGCGGTGCGGGTGTAATCGGTCATATTAATGGATACTTGGGTGATATTCCGTTCTTTCAGTTCCACCCCCATTGCTTTGACGTAGCGGAGACCGCCGTTGATATGCCGGATATTCTTTGCTATCTTCGTGGCTATTTCAAGATTATCGGTACTCAGATTGATGTTATAAGCAACCAGCGGCATTCGGGCACCGATAGCTACCGTTCCGGCAGTGGGATGACGCTCGGCAGGTCCGAAGTCGGGCTGCCATTCGGGAAGTTTGATTTTCTCCGCCATTCCTTCAAATTCTCCTTTACGGACGGAAGCCAGATTTTCCCGATGCGGGGCTGTCGCGGACTTTTCATATAGAAAGACAGGGAGATTATATAGTTCCGCCACCCGGGAGGCTACTTCTTTCGACAGGGCGACGGCTTCTTCCATCGTCGTATTCTTGATCGGGATAAAAGGAACTACATCCACCGCTCCCATGCGGGGATGCTGTCCGCTATGATGGTTAAGGTCTATCAGACGAACAGCAATGCCGATAGCTTCAATGACTGCATCGCGCAAGGCCTCCGGTTCGCCAACCAAAGTGACTACCAGACGGTTATGATCTTCATCATTGCTATAATCGAGCAGCTTCACGCCGGATTTGCCACGAAAAGGGGCTACTATCTTGTCTATTTTCTCCAAATCACGTCCCTCGCTAAAGTTGGGGACACATTCGATGATCTTATTCCAATTCATGTTTATTTCTCTATTTCGTTACTTTCTATTACAATGCTTCTTTTATTGTCTTTTTAATCAGCTCGTCATCAGCCAGATAAGGCATCGTTATATGATACCCTTCCGAATGTGATTCATTGAAAGCGTCACTAGTTTCCATTGCATGCGGATTGCGGGCCCACGAACGGCGGGCCACTCCGCCCATCACATCCCAAAGCATAGCCGAACGAAGTATCTCGTCTACCCGTTCGCTGCCGTCACATACCATGCCGAAGCCGCCATTAATCGCTTTTCCGATACCGACTCCACCGCCATTATGCAGAGCTACCAGGCTCATGCCACGCGCACAGTTTCCGGCGAAACACTGCACAGCCATATCAGCCATGACATTACTTCCGTCTTTGATATTCGATGTCTCACGGAAAGGCGAATCGGTTCCACTCACATCATGATGATCGCGGCCCAACATGATCGGTCCTACTTCTCCCCGCCGTACCATTTCATTGAAACGGAGGGCGATATTCATTCTTCCTACGGCATCCTGATAGAGAATACGTGCCTGAGTACCTACTACCAGCCGGTTCTTTTCGGCATCGCGTATCCAATTATAATTATCCAGATCCTGCCCCCGTCGATTGACATCAATGCACTCCATTGCGGCACGGTCCGTTTTTATCAGATCTTCGTGCCTACCGCTCAGACATACCCATCGGAAGGGGCCATAGCCATAATCAAAGAGTTGGGGTCCCATGATATCTTCTACATAACTCGGCCATATAAATCCGTCTTTCTCATCAACTCCATTGCGGGAAATCTCTTTCACTCCGGCATCATAAATCGCTTTCATAAAGGAGTTGCCATAATCGAAGAAGTAAGTGCCGCGTGCCACCAGTTTCCGGATTACCTCAAAATGGCGGCGCAAAGAAGCGTCTGCCAGACGACGGAACTGATCAGGAGATTCATGAAGAAGGCGGGTCCGCTCTTCGAAAGTCAAGCCTGCGGGACAGTAGCCTCCTTCGTAAACGGCATGGCAAGAGGTCTGATCGGACAAAAGTTCAATATGAATCTGCTCACGTTCCGCATATTCCAGCAAATCGACGACGTTGCCATGATAGGCTACCGAGCAAGGTTCCCGACGCTCCATCGCTTCTTTTGCCAGACGGAAAGCCTCCGACAAGTCTTGTGTGACATGACCTACCCATCCCTGCCGATAACGTGTTTCGATACGGGAGCTATCGACTTCGGCTATAATAGAGGCTGCTCCGGCTATTTCGGCTGCCTTTGGCTGTGCCCCGCTCATTCCTCCCAAACCGGAAGATACGAAGAGGTGACCACGCAAATCTTTGTCCTGCGGAATGCCGAGTTTCAATCGTCCGGCATTGAGTAATGTATTGAAAGTGCCATGAACAATACCCTGCGGACCGATATACATCCAGCCGCCCGCCGTCATCTGCCCATAGTTGGCAACTCCCATTTGTGCGGCAATGTGCCAGTCGTGCTGATTGTCGAACTGACCTATCATCATAGAGTTGGTAATAATAACGCGGGGAGCATCGGGACGGGAACGAAACAGTCCCAACGGATGTCCGGACTCAATGACCAGTGTTTGCTCAGGAGTAAGTTCTTCGAGATATTGCTTGATCAGGAGGTATTGCATCCAGTTCTGACAAACTTGGCCGGTTTCACCATAAGTAACAAGTTCATAGGGATACAACGCGATATCAAAACAGAGATTGTTGTCAATCATTACTTGAAAGGCTTTGCCTTCCACACATTTGCCACGATATTCATCAATCGCCCTGGCTTTCAGATCGCCTGCGGGACGGAAGCGGTATCCGTAAATTCGCCCACGGGTACGCAATTCTTCCATAAATTCAGGTGCCAGTTGCTCATGCAATTCCAAGGGGATATAGCGCAGCGCATTCTTCAATGCCGTAGCTGTCTGCGCCGGCGTAAGCGTATAACTACGGTCGGGGGCCCTCCGGATACCTTCTATGAAAGCTGGGTAGGGAGGTAACGTGTTGCCAAGAGTTATCTTCATAATAAGCAGAATTAAGGATTACAAACTGTAAGCAATACAGTTCTATAACTCTTCGCAATATAGAAAAAAAGAAGAGAAAAGACAAAGGTTTTGGTAGATTTATTATCAGAAAGGTATTATTTATTCTTTCTGCTGCTCACCACACAGCATTTGCAGATACTTGAAGGTATGCTTCGCTTCCTGACTGTCTTTTGTAAGGTAGGCTTTCTTCCAGTCCGGATGTTTTTCCAGCAGTTGCGCCATCTTTTCTTTTCCTACAAAATCAATCTTTCCGGTCTCACCGTTCAACTCATAGCAGACTCGTTTAGTAACCAGACTTGAAGCAGCAAGAGCATCTCCCACATTTCCGCCCAGTTTCACATCATCTTCTTCTGCAAATGTCCCACCGATAACCGACCCTAATGGCATCGCACAGAAATAGATATTTTTGCCCAACTGAACAGCCGGAGCATACCACGCCCCGAAACGCATCTTTTTATAACGCAACTTACGACAGTTGATAAATAAGTCTCCTTCAGAAGTACGCACCGCAAAACAACGCTTCTTCAACTGGCGGCACATAGATTCATCATTGCCTGCCGTTATCCGGTAGTCAGCCCCGCCTGTCAATAGAATCTGGCTTCTGGAACGCTTCTCTACTCGCAACACTGCAAGGGTATCGCCATCTTGAACCATCAACTCTTTCAAGTTTGAATAAATGATATTCTGCGCAACTACCGGAAGGCTAATCACGCTTATCAGCAACCACAAAATATATCCTTTCTTCATAAGCCATCCTCCTTTCTTCATTCAACGCCTTTTCGAGTGGAAAGTTATAAATTTTAGCGCATAAATGCAAGAATGGAAAAAGAAATGTTGAAAAAAGAAGCCAGGAAGCCCTTTCGCCTTCTTGGCACAGCACCTCTTACACGCAATTATCTCGGAAGCAAGGCAATCGCACCCGAAGTTTGTTTATTCATGAGATACGGTTTATGGTTCTTTTTATAATCTTATCTTGTCTTTTTTCATCCGGAATATCAGGCGTTAATACCTGAGTCGTCAGGGTTGACTAAAAAGTCGGTAGTATCTCCAATTCCCCTCCCTTCGGGAAGGAGAAGATTTAAGATACTACCGACTTTTTAGTCAGCCCCATATCAACTATGAAAGAATAAGCTCCCGGGAACAACAGCAAATGAACGATTCATTATGCTATTATGCAGGCATGATTAATATATTCCGTCAGTAACAATAAATCGTTTCACGTACATGCTCCCATCAGTCCACGTACGTAAACTATTGAGCTCACATACGTGAACCGAACAGATCACGGACGTGAAACGAAAATATGAAACGAACAAAATATATTAGTCAAACCTTGTTTACAGGTTAAGGTTGCCGAGTCTTGTCTTAATATAGGCGGCATACAGGAAGTAATATATGGCATAAACAACGTACATTCATGCCTAAAAGGGAGTTCTTAACATAAATAGCCAAAGGCTTTAAAACAGTGCGCTTACCACTGATAATCAGTAAATTAACCGTATTATCTATTAAAAACAGGTGATAATAGAAAGCAGAAAAACATCTATTATCACCTTATTATCACCGGTTATTATCACCATTACTTGACTAATTATAAGACACTTATCACGCAAAGGTGACAAGTGACAATAACAAAGTGTGTTTATTTCCTATGTAACTTTGCTCTAAACCATCACAACTTACTTCATCGCTGATTACTGAATGACCGTTAATAAAGAGTAAATCTGCTCTTTACAAAAACACGCTCCCATTCAGCCTTTTACGAATTATATTACCTTTGTCCGAAAAGCAATATAATCGTATGGAAAAACAAGAAAATATTATAGCAACCTATCAACAAATCATTCAGGAAACAGAAAAACAACTACAAAAAGCGCGGAAACGCATTCGCTATATCAGCCTTCTGAGACTGATCTTATTCGTAGAAGCAGTAGCCTCCGCCATTATTTTTTGGTCCGACGGATGGTTAAAACTCATCGTACTTACCGTACTTCCCATCATCGCTTTCATTTGGCTGGTGCAAAGCCACAACCGATGGTTTTACTGGAAAGATTATCTCAAAAAGAAAATAGAAATCAATCAGCAGGAACTACGAGCACTGCAATATGACTTTTCCGACTTCGACAACGGAAAGGAATACATCGATCCGTCTCACCTCTATACTTTCGACTTGGACATATTTGGCGAGCACTCACTATTCCAGTATATCAATCGTACTTCGACCCCCATCGGCAAACAGCGTCTTGCCAACTGGTTCAATGCACATCTGGAAGAAAAAGAAGCTATCGAACAACGTCAGGAAGCGATTCGGGAACTATCTTCAGAACTTGAGTTTCGACAACAATTCCGCCTGCTCGGATTACTTTATAAAGGCAAGCCATCCGACACCTCTGCAATTAAAGAATGGGTAAACAGTCCGAGCGACTATCGGAAACACGCTTTCCTCCGTATCCTCCCGACAGCAGTAGGTATTATAAACCTCCTGTGTATCGGCGCAACGATACTGGGATTTCTCCCTGCAAGCATCAGCGGGATAGTATTTGCATGCTTTGTCGTATTCAGTTTTATCTTCTCAAAAGGAATAACCAAAATACAAGCGACGTATGGCGAAAAACTACAAATTCTGTCTACTTACGCCGACCAGATTCTCATCACCGAGAAAAAAGAGATGCACAGCCCTGCATTGCAACAACTGAAAGCCGAACTTACAAGCCAAAATCAAACAGCTTCCCAGTCCGTACATCGCCTTGCTAAACTCATGAATGCACTCGACCAGCGAGGTAATCTGCTAATGAGCACCATCTTGAACGGCCTCCTATTTTGGGAACTCCGCCAAGTCATGCAAATCGAGAAATGGAAAGAAGCACACTCCGCAGATCTTCCCCGCTGGATCGAAGCTATCGGAGCAATTGATGCTTATTGTTCTCTTGCAACATTCTCATACAACCATCCGGATTACATCTATCCTCAAATAACTTCTCAGTCTTTCCATCTGCAAGCCGAAGCCTTAGGGCATCCGCTCATGGACCGCAATAAATGTGTCCGCAATGGAATCGATATGGAGAAACGCCCGTTCTTTATCATTATTACCGGCGCCAACATGGCAGGCAAAAGTACTTACCTGCGCACCGTAGGTGTCAACTACCTCTTGGCTTGCATTGGTGCTCCTGTATGGGCTGCGAAAATGGAAATATTTCCCGCTCGTCTTGTCACCAGCCTCCGGACAAGTGATTCACTCACCGACAACGAATCTTACTTCTTCGCCGAACTCAAACGACTGAAACTAATCATTGATAAACTCAAAGCCGGAGAAGAATTATTTATCATCCTTGATGAAATTCTGAAAGGAACTAACTCTATGGATAAACAGAAAGGTTCTTTTGCCTTAATCAAACAGTTCATGAGCATGGATGCCAATGGTATTATCGCTACTCATGACCTACTGCTAGGCACACTAATAGATGCTTTTCCACAAAATATCCGGAATTATTGTTTCGAAGCGGACATTACCAACAACGAACTGACATTTTCATACCAGATGAGAAGCGGAGTCGCACAGAACATGAATGCGTGCTTCTTAATGAAAAAAATGGGGATTGCCGTCATCGACGGTTAATCCCCACATGTCAAATTATTCCTTAAAGCCTGCTTGTATCTAAGCTATTAAGACATAGAAGTGCGATATTCAGTAATTATCAATCCATTATCCATTTATCCCTGCATCCCTGCACTTGACTATCTTAGAAATGATCTTCTGATGAATGACAATTCGCCATCAACATGAATACCATTTGGCATTAAGCACTTTAATTCAATTGACTTTTAGTCAGAAACGCAGCAACAGCTGCAGCTGCATCATTGGTAAAATAATGCACAGCAGTCACCGGCTGATATGTATAAGGTACAAACTGGAATAGCTGTACAGCTGCAAATTTATTATCAGCAGATAGTATCACGTCCATACGTATATTACCACTTGCCTCACTCTTAATCTTTGAATCCGCAGAAAATGAACCGGAATTAACAAGGTCAGTCAACTTGTCCATATGCTTCAGATCAAAGAAAATACTACGCTCTTTCGCTATGCTTCCTGTCGGTACATAGACCACTTCTTTTGACTTCCAGAAAAGCCGGAATATACCTAAAAGGAACAATCCTGTTCCAAAGACCATCAGAGCCATACTGACAGTAGACGATTTATCTTCCAGTTCAAAAGTAGAAGCAAAAGATAAAATACCAATCAGTAACATTACACAAGAAATTAAAAGACCGGAGATACTCGTACGTTTAGCGATATCGGGATGTGAAGATGCAAATATAGTAGCATCAATAGCTTGAGTTGCCATAATATTGAAGTTTAAATTATTAGTAAAAATATGAAGATAATAAAGACTGACCGGCACTATATAATTAACGCCAGCAATCCGTAAAATAATACCAATAAATAAACGTCTAAATAATAATATGCCTTAAAGTAAATACATAATATTCACTTGCAGGCTGGCAATAATAGGAAGTTGTAGTATTATAAATCCTTCCCCAATGCTGTGACAGCGAGTTATCACGGTCTGCACAACATTGCAGCACATTTCTCAGAGAAGAGAAGTATTCACCGATTTGCACACGTTGGATGCGTGTCACCGATATCTGATGGCTTTGCAAATTAGTTAATTCAGCCACAGGAAGATAAGGAGATTCTGGAGCATTAATCTGCCCCTGCGGTTTCATAGAATATGTAACAGCATGCTCTGGTTGTTCCACCTGCTTTTCAGTGAAAACATTGCCTGCGACCCCATGAAGGGCAACTGCCAGCAACAGAAACAATATTACCTTTACAAATTTTGCCATATTCTCCTGCAAATATAACAGATAATTCTTACGAAAAGTTCATTCGGTAAATCTTTTAATGTATCTTAGGATAACTAAAACATAAGGATACAAAAAAGGCTACCCGTATGAGTAGCCTTTTTTATATGTATAAGAATAACTGTAAAATTATTCAGCTGATTCAGCTTTTGGTTCTTCAGTTGCAGGAGCTTCAACTGCAGCAGGAGCAGCAGCTTCGGCACTCTTCTTAGAACGACGAGTACGAGTAGCTTTCTTAGCAACTTTTTCTTTAGCCATGTTTTCATTGTAGTCAACCAACTCAATGAAACACATTTCTGCATTGTCACCTAAACGATTACCAGTCTTGATGATACGAGTATAACCACCCGGACGGTCAGCAATCTTAACCGAGATTTCTTTGAACAATTCTGTTACTGCAATCTTATCTTGCAGGTTGCTAAATACAACACGACGAGAATTCGTAGTATCTTCTTTAGACTTTGTAATCAAAGGCTCAACAAACTTCTTCAAAGCTTTTGCCTTTGCCACAGTCGTAGTGATTCTTTTGTGCTTGATCAAGGAGCAAGCCATGTTAGATAACATAGCGCTTCTGTGAGAAGCAGTACGACCTAAATGATTGAATTTTTTATTATGTCTCATTTTTTATTCTTTATCTAATTTATATTTAGAAATATCGGTTCCAAACGACAGATTCAGACTTTCCAGCAAATCATCAAGCTCGGTAAGCGATTTCTTTCCGAAGTTTCTGAATTTCAACAGGTCAGTTTTGTTGAATTGTACCAAGTCGCCAAGAGTTTCTACATCAGCAGCCTTCAAGCAGTTGAGGGCACGAACTGACAAATCCATATCAACGAGTTTAGTTTTCAACAGCTGACGCATATGCAATACTTCTTCATCAAACTCTTCATTGCCGTCAGTATCATTACTTTCAAGCGTGATCTTCTCATCTGAGAATAACATGAAGTGATAAATCAGAATCTTTGCAGCTTCTTTCAGCGCTTCTTTCGGATGTATAGAACCGTCGGTACTAATTTCAAGTACCAGCTTTTCGTAGTCAGTCTTCTGTTCTACACGGAAGTTTTCTACAGCATACTTGACATTACGTATCGGTGTATAAATAGAGTCGATTGGAATTACATTAACATCCGTACAGTACTCGCGATTTTCATCAGCAGGCACATAACCACGTCCTTTGTTAATTGTAATATCAATCTGCATAGTTGACTTAGAATCTAAATGACAAATAACTAATTCCGGATTTAACACTTCAAATCCAGTCAAATACTTACCTATGTCACCTGCTTTAAATTCACTGGAATTCTCGACAGTGATGCTCACTTTTTCGCTCTCGAACTCTTCAACTACTTGCTTGAATCTCACTTGTTTCAGATTCAAGATAATGTTGGTAACATCCTCTTTTACTCCAGGTACACTAGAAAATTCATGCTCCACACCATCGATTCTGATAGTTGTGATAGCAAAACCCTCTAATGAAGAGAGAAGGATACGGCGTAACGCATTACCTACAGTAATACCAAAACCGGGTTCCAACGGACGAAATTCGAATTTACCGAATCTGGAGTCCGCCTCCAACATTAATACTTTATCAGGTTTTTGAAATGCTAATATCGCCATGAAATTAATTATTATTTAGAATACAATTCAACGATCAAGTGTTCTTTAATGTTTTCAGGAATGTCTGCTCTTTCAGGTGTGTGTAAGTACTTACCTGCTTTAATGCTTTCATCCCATTCCAACCAAGGATATTTGCTATGATTGAATCCTGCCAGTGAATTTGCAATCACTTCCAAAGATTTAGATCTTTCGCGTACACCTACAATCTGACCGGGTTTTACAGCGTATGAAGGAATGTTTACCACTTTACCATCTACTGTAATGTGCTTGTGACCCACCAACTGACGAGCAGCTGCACGAGTAGGAGCAATACCCAAACGGAACACCACGTTGTCAAGGCGAGCCTCTAAACTCTGCAACAAGATTTCACCGGTAATACCGGCAGCACTCTCTGCCTTTTCAAACAGGTTACGGAATTGTTTTTCCAATACACCGTAAGTATATTTAGCTTTTTGTTTTTCTGCCAACATGACACCATACTCAGAAGTCTTTCTTCTTCTGTTGTTACCATGCTGTCCGGGAGGATAATTCTTCTTAGATAAAACTTTATCTGCTCCAAAGATTCCTTCACCGAATTTACGGGCAATTCTTGATTTTGGTCCAGTATATCTAGCCATTTTCTTTTTCTAATTTAATTGTTACTAATGAACTTAATTTGTTGCAGCCGCGATTACAGAAAGGAAAGTGCAATCCATTATTAACAAAATCAAGTTACATATAAAAATAGGGTTATCTTTTATACTCTTCTTCTCTTCGGAGGACGACAACCATTGTGAGGAAGCGGAGTTACATCGATAATTTCAGTAACTTCAATACCAGCTCCGTGGATAGTTCTGATAGCAGACTCACGTCCGTTTCCAGGACCCTTAACGTAAGCTTTCACCTTTCTCAGGCCAAGATCAAACGCAACTTTAGCGCAATCTTGTGCAGCCATCTGTGCTGCATAAGGAGTATTCTTCTTAGAACCTCTAAATCCCATCTTACCTGCAGAAGACCATGAGATAATCTGACCTTCACTGTTTGCCAGAGATACAATGATGTTGTTGAATGAAGAATGAACATGCAACTGTCCATTAGCATCAACCTTCACATTTCTCTTCTTAGCTGCGACTGTTTTTTTTGCCATATCAACAATTATTATTTAGTAGCTTTTTTCTTATTTGCAACTGTTTTCTTTCTTCCCTTACGTGTACGGGCGTTGTTCTTTGTACTCTGACCGCGAACCGGCAGACCAATACGATGACGCACACCACGATAGCAACCAATATCCATTAATCGCTTAATGTTCAATTGCACTTCTGAACGAAGATCACCTTCTACTTTGTATTCAGCACCGATGATTTCACGGATTTTAGCTGCTTGGTCATCTGTCCAATCTTTTACTTTAAGATCTCTGTCAACACCAGCCTTATCCAAGATTTTTGCTGAACTGCTGCGTCCGATACCATATACATAGGTCAACGCAATCTCGCCTCTCTTATTCTGAGGCAAATCTACACCAACTATTCTTATAGCCATATACTAAATTATTTTTTTTGCAAAAATAATAAATTA
>ENA-UEPJ01000825-UEPJ01000825.1-human-gut-metagenome-genome-assembly--contig:-NODE-825-length-40645-cov-5.465367_pt1 | contig 40645 bp, 26 predicted proteins | sample MGYA00242890_ERZ507896 | MGnify/ENA primary metagenome ERZ507896 (study PRJEB26167, sample SAMN06115508) | human gut metagenome | host: Homo sapiens | place: China:Qinghai | collected 2015-08-20...
AAAATATTTGGCTTCAAAACAAAATAAGTAAGTATGGAAAGAAAAGACGAACTCACTTTGTTGGGTAATAAGAAAACAGTATATAAGCAGGATTATGCAAGTTGAGTGCCCTGATCGGAGTTTCCCGTGCAACGGTGTTGAACTACCTGCATTACATGAAGAACGCACGGTTGTTGACGTTGTTGTTTGACAAGGAAAGTGATGATGAGAACGGGTTGAAACCGAATCAGGTGTTTCTGCATAATCCGAATCTGCTGAATGCGGTTTGTCTGGATAATACGGATGCGCTGATGATTCGGAAGACTTTTTTAGCGAGTCAGTTGTGTGCCGTGGCGAGATTACATTATTCCGGAAACGAGGATTTGCTCGTGAACCGGAAATATGAGGTTTCCGTGCGGCAGTCGGACGATAAAGGGCGGGTCCGGGATTCAGTGATTCTGATGACCGATATGATCGAAAAGGGTGAGAAAAATATTATACCCTTGTGGCTTGCCGGTTTCGTGTATTGAGAGAAAATGAAGAATAAATAGAGTGATCAACTATTGTTAGTTAATGTTTAAAAAAATGGCAAAAGAAAAGAAATTTATCACATGCGATGGTAACGCGGCCGCTGCTCATGTAGCTTACATGTTCAGCGAAGTATCGTGTATCTATCCTATTACTCCGTCGTCCCCGATGGCAGAGTATGTTGACGAGTGGGCAGCGAAAGGTCGGAAGAACCTGTTCGGTGAAACTGTTCGTGTAGTTGAAATGCAATCGGAAGCCGGTGCGGCAGGAGCTGTTCACGGTTCATTGCAAGCTGGTGCTTTGACCACGACTTACACGGCATCACAAGGTTTGTTGTTGATGATCCCGAACATGTACAAGATCGCGGGTGAGTTACTTCCTTGCGTTTTCCACGTTAGTGCTCGTGCTTTGGCCGCTCATGCGCTTTCTATTTTCGGCGACCACGCAGACGTTTACGCTGCTCGTCAAACCGGATTCGCTATGTTGGCATCCGGCTCTGTACAAGAGGTAATGGATCTTTCTGCCGTGTCTCATTTGACCGCTATCAAATCGAGAGTTCCTTTCGTGAACTTCTTTGACGGATTCCGTACTTCTCACGAGATTCAAAAGATCGAGGAGATTGATATGGAAGAAATCCGCGGTCTTGTGGATATGGAAGCTTTACAAGCATTCCGTGACCGTGCTCAAAACTCGGAACATCCTGAAACAAAGGGTACGGCTCAAAACCCGGATGTATATTTCCAAGGACGTGAAGCTGCTAATAAATTCTATGATGCAGTACCGGATGTAGTGGCTCATTATATGGATGAAATGTCCAAGATTACAGGACGCACTTATCGCCCGTTCGTGTACTATGGTGCAAAGGATGCCGAGAACATCATCATTGCCATGGGTTCGGTAACTGAAACGATTCGTGAGGTGATCGACTACAAGGTGGCGCAAGGAGAGAAAGTGGGTATGGTTGCCGTTCACTTGTATCGTCCGTTCTCTGCTAAATATTTCATGGAAGCGATACCCGCTTCTGTAAAACGTATCGCTGTGCTCGACCGCACGAAAGAGCCGGGAGCTAACGGCGACCCGTTGTATCTTGACGTGAAAGAGGTGTTCTACGGTAAGGAGAATGCCCCGGTGATCGTTGGCGGTCGTTACGGTTTAGGTTCCAAGGATGTAACCCCGGGACAAATTATCGGTGTTTACAAGAACTTGGCGATGAACGAGCCGAAGAATAATTTCACCATGGGTATCGTGGACGATGTTACTTTCCACTCTTTGCCTGTTGAGCCGGAAGTGAAAGTGAACTCCGATGCCATGTACGAGGCTAAATTCTATGGTTTGGGTTCTGATGGTACGGTAGGTGCCAACAAGAACTCTATCAAGATTATTGGTGGTGCTACCAATAAATATTGTCAGGCTTATTTCGCTTACGACTCCAAGAAGTCAGGTGGTTTCACCGCTTCTCACTTGCGTTTCGGTGACGAGCCTATCCGTTCCACGTATTTGATTACCACGCCGGACTTCGTGGCTTGCCATGTGCCTGCGTATATTCATATGTATGATGTGTTGAAAGGATTGAAGAAAGGCGGTTCTTTCTTGTTGAACTCTCTTTGGGATGAGAACGAGGTTGCCAATCACTTGCCGAATCACATGAAACGTTATTTGGCAGAAAATGAAATCAATTTCTATATCATCAACGGAACAAAAATTGGTCAGGCGTTAGGTTTGGGTAACCGTACCAACACGATCATGCAGTCTGCCTTCTTCAAGATCACGAACGTGATTCCTTATGATTTGGCTGTCAACGAGATGAAGAAAGCTATCGACAAGTCATACGGCAAAAAAGGAGAGGCTATCGTGAAGATGAACTATGCTGCTGTTGATGCCGGAGGTATTGATACCAACGTGGTGAAAGTGAACGTGCCCGCTGAATGGAAAAACTTGAAAGATGAAAATTGCGCTCCCGATGCCAACCGTCCGGAATTTATTCGCAACGTGGTTGACGTGATGAACGCTCAAAAGGGTGATGACCTTCCCGTGAGTGCTTTCGTGGGACGTGAAGACGGTTCATTCCCTGCCGGAACTTCCAAATTCGAGAAACGCGGTATCGCTATCAACGTGCCGGAATGGCAAGTAAACAATTGTATTCAGTGTAATCAATGTGCTTACGTTTGTCCTCACGCTGCTATCCGTCCGTTCTTGTTGACTGATGCAGAGTTGGCTGCCGCTCCTGCCGGAACGGAAACGAAGCCCGCTATCGGTAAAGAACTTGCCGGTTACAAATTCAAGATTCAAGTATCCCCGTTAGACTGTACGGGTTGCGGTAACTGTGCCGATGTTTGTCCCGCGAAGGAGAAAGCGCTTATCATGAAGCCGCTTGAATCTCAAGAAGCCGAGATTGCTCGTTTCAAGTACATGGACGAGAAGGTTGGTTACAAACAAGTTGTTGAGCCTAACAACGTGAAGAATTCTCAATTCCAACAACCGTTATTCGAGTTCTCCGGGGCTTGTGCAGGTTGTGGTGAAACTCCTTATATCAAGTTAATCACTCAATTATTCGGAGAACGGATGATGGTGGCTAACGCTACGGGATGTACTTCTATCTATGGTGGTTCTGCCCCGTCAACCCCGTATTGCAAAAACTACGTTTCCGGACGCGGTGTGGCTTGGGCTAACTCCCTGTTCGAGGATAACGCGGAATACGGATTTGGTATGGCTGAAGGTGCTAATCGCCTGCGCGACCGTGCCAAGAGATTGTTGGAAGAGAATTTGTCAACCTTCTCCGCTGACACGCAAGCCGCTATCAACGAGTGGATTGCTGCTTACGAGGATGGTGACAAGACTTTGGCTACCAGCGACAAGATGTCTGCCGCTCTGGCAAAAGAAACTTCCGCTGCCGCTAAAGAGATCATGACGTTGAAACCTTACTTCCCGAAGAAATCTCAATGGATATTCGGTGGTGACGGTTGGGCTTATGATATCGGTTACGGTGGTTTGGACCACGTGTTGGCAAGCGGTCACAACGTTAATGTGTTGGTTGTCGATACGGAAGTTTATTCTAACACCGGAGGTCAATCATCCAAGTCAACCCCCGTGGGTGCTGTGGCTAAATTTGCTGCCAGCGGTAAACGCGTACGCAAGAAAGACTTGGGTGCTATGGCTATGTCTTATGGCTATGTTTACGTGGCACAAGTTGCCATGGGTGCAAATCAGGCTCAATACCTGAAAGCGTTGAAAGAAGCTGAAGCGTATGACGGACCGTCTTTGATTATCGCTTATGCGCCGTGTATCAATCACGGTCTGAAAGCAAGCATGGGTAAATCCCAAGCTGAGGAGAAGAAGGCTGTAGAATGCGGGTACTGGCAGTTGTACCGTTACAACCCGATGTTGGAGGAAGAGGGTAAGAACCCGTTCCAATTGGATTCCAAGGAACCGGATTACTCTAAATTCCGCGACTTCCTGATGGGTGAAGTTCGTTTCAACTCGTTGGCTAAAGCTGCACCGGAAGAAGCAGAGGCACTGTTCGCTAAAACACAACAGGATGCCAAGTGGAAACTGGATGGCTACAAGCGTCGTGCCGAGATGAAATACGGCGAATAATATTCACAATTATTATAGCGAAAACGAGGTTACTTTCGAGTGACCTCGTTTTTATTATATGCGAAAAAAGTATAAATATCTTTTCCTGCTTGATTGGCTTTGCGGGGGAGTGCTAGGATATGTGTTTGCTTTGGTCTGTCCATAACAGATTGCTTGTGTCGTACCCGCGGTGTGTGGCATTGGCGAGTAATGTTTCTTTTATCTCGTCGGGTAAACTGGGTGTTCGGCTGAGTATCCACAAATATTTGTCGGAACTGCTGCCGATGAGCGCGTATTTGTATCCTGCTTTATCCAGTTCAAGGATGTAATAATCAGCGTAGAACCAGAGGAAGAATGCGACTTTTAGTTTGCCCGGTTGTGTGGTATCGGGCATTTTGGCTCGTCCGACGGCACGTTTGAAATGGTCGTTGTCGTTTTTACCCGTTTGGTACCCGGCATTTTCTACCCGCACTTTTCCGTCGGGGAGTAGCGTGTAGGTTGCCGTCACGTTGGAAAGCCCTCGTTCAAACAGGTGATCAAAGCGGGCGATCTCGTACCAGCGTCCCATGTAACGGGACAAGTCGAGTTGGCCGATCGTGGTGTGGTCTGTTTGTCGCAGGAATTGCTCTATCGTGGCATCGGTGAAGCGGAACTCGGATTCAGTTAAGCGGGTGGGTTTCACGTCTTGCCCCGTGGTGAGAAATGCGGCTCCCTCGCCATACAGCGTGCGGAAGCAAAAGCGGGGAATGGTCACAGTACCCCAAGCGTGGCAGGCTTTTGCCACGGCACGGGTGAAGGCATGTTGCGTGAGTCTTCCCGGTGACACGAGATTGACAACGCCTTCTATCGATTTATTCCCGATAATGAATTGCATCGCCCGGCACAAATCATGGATACTGATCCACGGGAAAGGTTGTGTCCCCGGTGCGATGACTGCGGCGAGTTTCATTTTCAAGGGGAGTAACATCTGCCGCATGGCTCCCCCGTCCGGTGAAAGGACGATGCCGAAACGGGTAATGACCAACCTTGTTGCCGGGGGACAATGCCGGGCTTCCTGTTCCCACGCCTCGCAAAGTTCCGGCAGGAAACCGTTTCCCCGTCTGCCCGTGTATTCGTCGTGTGTTCCCTCTGTCGGGTAATATCCTACGGCGGATGCCGAGATCATCAATTCGGGTTTACGGGGAGCGGCATCTAAGGCTCTCGTAATACTCCGTGTCACCCGGATACGGCTATCCTGTAATTCTTGCTTGTACGAGGCGCTCCAGCGTTTATTGATGGGAGCTCCCGCCAAGTTGATAATTACATCACAGCGTGAAAGTGTTTGTACCAGTTGTTTGAACTTTTTTTCTTGAAAGAATGACCTGTCCAAGGGGACAATCTCGTACCCCGCTTCTGATAGTGAGTTCGTGAGGTGTTTGCCAATAAAACCGCTGGCTCCGCTGATCGCTATATTCATATCCCGTGAATTGTTGTTAATGTATGATATGAAAACGTATTTTGATAATGGAAAGTTGCTTTGAAAGGATAAAATGAACGGGTTGAATGAACATTTTTGAGCTTAAAGGTAACCGGGACGGGGTGAAAAGCGTAACGTGTAAAAATAAAACAAATAAAACTATGGATTTGAATAAAATGTTGAATTTGACGGGCATGGTGGCTGTCGTGACGGGTGGCGGCAACGGTATCGGGTGCGGGAGCGCACATATATTAGCCCAAGCGGGAGCCGACGTGGTGATCGGTGATGTGAATTTGGCGGATGCCGAGGTCGTGGCAGAGGATATACGAGGTATGGGACGTAAAGCGCTGGCATTGAAGTGCGACGTGACGAAGGACGGGGATTTGATGAATCTGGTGCAACGTACGATCGTGGAGTTCGGGAAGTTGAATATTCTGGTGAACAACGTGGGTGTCGGCGGGGGCGGGCAAGAGAATCCTTTCCGCGTGACTGAGGAGTATTTCGAGCGTATATTTAAGGTGAATGTCTTTAGTGCTTGGCGGTTGTGCCAGTTGGCAGTGCCTTACATGAAGCAGGCGGACTACGGTTCGATCGTGAATATTACTTCCATGGCGAGTATCAACAGGAGTCCGGGCATGAGTGCCTACGCCTCGTCGAAGGCGGCGTTGAATCACATGACGGCGAATCTGGCGATGGATTTCGGACCGGACGTGCGGATTAACGCGGTAGGTCCGGGTGCGGTGGAAACGCGGGCTTTGGAATCGGTACTGACACCCGAGATAGAGAAAAAGATGCTGGAACACACGCCGATCAAACGATTGGGGGAGATAGACGATATTGCCGGTGCCGTACTTTTCTTTGCCGCACCCATCTCGAGTTGGATCACGGGACAGGTTTTGTTCGTGAACGGGGGCGGGGTGCAGACGCTGGATTAGAGAGGAAAGGCGGAATCCGTGTTTCGCGATTCCGCCCGATATGCCGGTAGATGAATCTTAATGAGGTCTTCTTTGAGCTCGATTCTTTTTGTATTCTGCCGTTTCGTCAGGAGATGCCGGTTCCACCTTCGCTATATAGCCTCGGGAGGAGGTGTATTCTCCTTTGGGCGTGTTTATTTTTTTGTCGATATTTTCAAAAAAGACTCTGAGCGGAGTGTCTTCTTGTTCTGCTTTTTGTATTTTGTCGAAAACTTTTTTGCCTTCTTCGTGGGTGAGGTCGATGAAAAACATGGCAGCAAAATATGAAACTCCTACACGGGCTTCTTTTTCGTCGTGACTGATGATGTGAGGAATAGAAACATGATAATTTCTAAGTTTCTGTTTGAATAATTCAAGTTCTTCCAGTGAATAGGGATATCCGACCATGGATGCCCCGCTTTGGATTTCGTTTTGGACGGTAGGTGCGCTGATCACGACATTCGTGATAACAAAAGCGAGTTTCTTCCCGATGGATTCACGGGTCGCTTTTGCCCATGCCGGGATTTTATCGGCTTTCAAGGAGAAAAGAAGTTGTGGCGTACCGACAGTGTCGAGTCGTATTTGCTCGAAGTCATCAAGAGTGACAATCGGTGTCGGGTCGAGATAATAGGTTTCGAATGTTCTGTACATTTTTCCTTCGACGCCATGGATGGAATCGGTGACATAATACCAGCCCGTGGGGAAGTATTTGTGTTTTTTCGTGTTATTCTTTTGTGCTTGTAACAAGGGACAACAGAGAATTAGCATGATGAAACAGAGAAACAGATTTTTCATTTTCATAGCTGTAAAAGATTGGTTTATTCACAAATATAAGATTCTTTTCTTTAAGTGTGTTTAGAAATAGGTAAGAATCACCCGTTTAATTTTATACCTTCGCGGGAAGGGCAGAATTGTAATAGTTATTGTTTATGGTTAGAATATTAGTTGTAGAAGATGAACAGCGGGTAGCCGATTTGTTGAGAAGGGGATTGGAAGAATCCGGCTATCAGGTGGTGCTGGCTTATGATGGACAGATGGCTCTCCGGTTGTTTAAATCGGGTGATTTTCAATTAATCATTTCTGACGTGGTTTTACCCAAAATGGACGGGTTCGAGTTTTGTAAAGAGGTGCGCCGGGAGAATGCCGGAGTCCCGATTATCATGCTCACGGCTCTCGGGCAGACGGACGATAAGTTGGAGGGATTTGATGCGGGGGCGGATGATTACATGGTGAAGCCGTTTGATTTCCGGGAGTTGGATGCCCGGATAAAGGTGTTGCTGAAACGGGGAAGTAATGACGTGCAGGCTGTTGCCCCGGAAGAGTTAGTGTACGCCGATTTGAGAATTGCTCTCCGCACGAAAACGGTGTACAGGGGAACGGATGAAATAAGGCTTTCACCCAAGGAGTACAATCTGTTGTTGTATATGGCGGAGAACCCGGAACGGGTGTTGAGCCGGATGGAGATCGCGGATAAGGTGTGGAACACGCGTTTTGACACGGGAACGAATTTTATCGACGTGTATATTAATTATTTGCGCAAGAAGATAGACCGGGATTACGAGGTGAAGTTGATTCACACGAAACCGGGTATGGGTTTTATTTTTATGGCAGAGAAATGAAGATCAGGAGTAAGTTGACATTGAGGTACACGGGGGTGACCGCGGTTGTTTTTCTGGGGTTGTTGTCGGCAATCTATTTTTTCTCGGAACGAAGCCGAAGCCGGGAGTTTTTCCGGGATTTGAAGAGTGAGGGAATCACGAAAGCAAATCTTTTTCTGAAAAACCAAGTGGATGCCGTTACCATGCAGTCGATTTACTTGAATAACCGGGAGTTTATCAACGAGGTGGAAGTGGCGGTTTATGATACTTCTTTTCAATTGCTATATCATGATGCGAAGCAGATTGATTTGGTGAAGGAAACCCCGGAGATGATGGAAAGGATAACGCGGAATAAAGTTATCGAATTTTATCAAGGGCGTTATCAAGTCGTGGGAATGTTGTACGAGTTCGAGGGAAAGGAGTATATAATCACGGCGGCGGCTTATGACGGGTACGGTTACGCGCAACGGGAGGCGTTGCGCGTGATGTTGGCTTGTATGTTATTGCTGGGACTCGCGATATTGTTGGGAGTGGGATATTTGCTCGCGCGGGGAGCGCTGACTCCCGTGTCGGATATGGTGGAAGAGGTGCGGGCTATTACCGCTTCGAATTTGGATACGCGGGTACCGGTACGGTACGAGAATGACGAGTTGGGGGAGTTGGCGGTGACATTCAATCGGATGCTCGATGGACTGGAAAAGTCTTTCGAGGCACAAAAGATGTTCGTGAGTAATGTGTCCCACGAGTTGCGTACCCCGATGGCGGCTCTTGTTGCCGAGTTGGAGTTGGCTTTGTTGAAAGACCGTGCGCCGGAGGAGTACAGGGAAGCGATACGCAACGTGCTGAATGATGCCCAAGGGGTGGTGAGGCTTTCGGAGGGATTGTTGAATTTAGCGAGAGCCGATTATTTGCCGGAGCGGGTGAAAATGGAGGACGTGCGGTTGGATGAATTGCTGCTGGACGCGCGGGAAATGGTGTTGAAAGCAAATCCTGATTATAAAGTGGAGTTGATTTTCGAGGGGGAAGCCGATGATGACAGAGTACTCACGGTACTGGGGAATAGCTATTTGTTGAGGACGGCTTTCGTGAATCTGATCGAGAATAATTGCAAATTTTCGGGGGATAAGACTTCACTCGTGCAGATTACGTTTTGGGAGGATATGTCTATTATTCGTTTCTCGGATACGGGGATTGGCATGACGCCGGATGATAGGGAAAAGTTATTTTCTTTATTTTACCGCGGGAGTAACAAGGATTACGCCCCGGGAAACGGGATTGGCATGGTATTGACACGTAAGATCGTGACGATGCACAAGGGGACGATACAGGTAAATTCCCAGCAAGGGGAGGGAACTGTTTTCACGGTGGAGTTGCCGCACGTGTAGAGTTTGAATTCTAACGGTTTTCTAATGGTGTTATAATGTTTCTCTAACGGCTTGTCGTGAAGGGGGTGAGTACTTTTGTCCGTGTAAAGTATAACCCTCTAAAAGAAGACAATTATGATTTGGAGAAAGCACAATAGAAGAGAAGGTGCGGCGTTTAATACGGAGAAGGTGTTTCTTGCTGCCACGCAACCATTGAAAACGGTGTACGCCTATTTTCAGACTTCCTGCCGAGGGTTGACGGACGAGGAGATTAAGGAACGGCAAAAGGAGTACGGGCAAAACGAGATCGTGCATGAACAGGCGCAAAAGACGGTGGTGATGTTCTGCAAGGCATTTATAAATCCTTTCATCGGGGTGTTGATGGCTCTGGCTATCGTGTCGCTTGTGATCGACGTGTGGATGGCAGCACCCGAAGAACGGGAATGGACGAGCGTGGTCGTGATTTCGACGATGGTGTTGTTGAGTGTCGTGTTGCGCTTTAGCCAAGAGTGGAAATCGAGCAGGGCGTCGGACGCATTGAAAAAGATGGTGAAAAATACTGCCAGCGTGTACCGGAACGGACGGGAAGAAAGCGAGGAAGTGAATATCACGGAACTGGTGCCGGGGGATGTGGTCTACTTGGCGGCGGGAGATATGGTTCCTGCCGACGTGCGTGTCGTGGAGTCGAAAGATTTGTTTGTCAGCCAGTCAGCCTTGACGGGAGAGTCGGATGCCGTGGAGAAGAGTACCGTGATTTCGGGCAACAAGCACCGGAGCGGGAGTGTCGTGGAGCTGGATAATATTTGTTTCATGGGTTCGAACGTGGTAAGCGGTTCGGCTATTGCGGTCGTGTTTGCCACGGGTAAAAACACGTATCTCGGGACGATAGCCAAGAGTATCGTGGGAGTACGGGCGCAGACTGCTTTTGACAAGGGAATCAGTAACGTGAGTTTTTTGTTGATTCGGTTTATGCTGGTGATGGTGCCTTTCGTGTTTCTGGTGAACGGGGTGACGAAAGGGGATTGGTTCGAGGCTTTTATTTTCGCCATATCCGTGGCGGTGGGGCTGACGCCGGAGATGTTGCCGATGATTGTTACCGCTAATTTGTCGAAAGGGGCGGTGGTGATGGCGAGGAAAAAAACGATCGTGAAGAACTTGAACGCCATTCAGAATTTCGGCGCCATGAATATTCTATGCACGGATAAGACGGGCACGTTGACACGGGATCAGATCGTGCTGGAAAAGTATATAAACTCGGACGGGAGTAGCGATGACCGGAAACGGGTGTTGAGGCACGCTTTTTTCAACAGTTATTTCCAGACGGGATTGAAGAACCTGATGGATAGGGCTATTTTGTCGCACGTGAAGGAGTTGCAGATGGAGTACTTGAAAGATAATTACATGAAGATTGACGAGATCCCGTTTGATTTTACCCGTCGCCGGATGTCCGTCGTGGTGGAAGACAGGCTCGGGAAGTGTCAGATTATCACGAAAGGAGCCGTGGAGGAGATGTTGGATATATGTGCTTTTGCCGAGTTTGACGGGGAGGTACACCGGATGACCGACGAGTTGCGTGCCAAGGCTTACGCTATCAGCGAACGGATGAACCGGGAGGGGATGCGGGTACTTGCCGTTGCCCAAAAGAGTTGGATCGAGAAAGGACGGGAGTTCGGGGTGGATGACGAGGCGGAAATGGTGTTGATTGGTTATCTGGCGTTTCTTGATCCGCCGAAACCTTCTGCGGCGAGTGCTATCAAGCAATTGCATGAGCGTGGCGTGGAAGTGAAGGTGTTGTCGGGAGATAACGAGGCGGTGGTGAAGACGATTTGCCGGCAGGTGGGAGTGGATACGACTCGTACGCTGACGGGGCAGGAGATCGAGCGGATGACGGACGGGGAGTTGAAAGGAATGGTGGGCGAGGTGACTGTCTTTGCTAAATTGACACCTATGCAGAAAACCCGGATTATCACCTTGTTGCAGGAACAGGATAACACGGTCGGTTTCTTGGGTGACGGGATTAATGATGCTTCTGCCCTGCGGCAATCGGACGTGGGTATATCCGTGGATACGGCGGTGGATATAGCCAAGGAGAGCGCAGATATTATTTTGCTGGAAAAGGATTTGATGGTGTTGGAGGATGGTGTTATCGAGGGACGCAAGACTTTCGGCAATATCATGAAGTATATCAAGATGACGGCGAGTTCTAATTTCGGGAATATGTTCAGCGTGCTGGGGGCGAGTGCTTTTTTGCCTTTCCTGCCGATGTTGCCGATCCATTTGTTGGTACAAAATTTATTGTATGACGTATCGCAAATCACGATCCCTTTTGACCGTCTGGATGCGGAGTACCTGCAAAAGCCCCGGCGGTGGGATGCTTCCGATTTGAGCCGGTTTATGATTTACATCGGTCCTATCAGTTCAATCTTTGATATAGCGACCTATCTGGTGATGTGGTACGTGTTCAAATGTAATTCACCGGAACATCAGGCTTTGTTCCAATCCGGGTGGTTCATCGAGGGGCTGTTGTCGCAAACGTTGATCGTGCACATGATTCGTACCCGTAAGATTCCCTTTATCCAGAGTACGGCGTCATGGCCGGTGGTGGGGCTTACACTTTTGATTATGGTGGTCGGTATCATACTCCCGTTTTCGAACGTGGGGGCGGCAATCGGGTTGGTGCCTCTGCCTTGGAGTTATTTCCCGTGGCTGGTGGTGATATTATTGAGCTATTGCGTGCTGACGCAGGTGATCAAACAATGGTATATTAAACGGTTTACTCGCTGGTTATAAAATGAATGAGTTATGGAACTGATATTTTTTATCTTGCTGTACGTTCTCGGTTGCCTGTGTGCCATGTGGCTCACGAATAGGAACAGGAAGCAGCGGAAAAAGAAAAAAAGAGTGTATTAGTCTGTTTCTTTCTGTGCTTGCAATTCCCGGATTTCTTTGTTGAGGAAGATGGAGAGAACGGTGCGCAGGACGACAATCCCGCCCAAGATGGCTAACTCGTTCAGACCGGGTTCCAACACGGTTTTGAGGATGTCGGAAGCGATCAGAAATTCAAGTCCCAGAAGAAGATAGGTTCCCAAGTCAGCCCGGAGTTCACGTGTTGCGGTAAATGAATATTGCCCTGTGATTCTTCGGGCTTCATTGCGTAAAAAGGCACAGAAAGCGATGATTGCCCCGTAGACAACGATGATCAGGCTGATGACACTGATTGCTGTGGATAGTATTTCCAGATAGTGCATGATTTTCATGATGTTGAGTTTATATCTATGGTTAAAAATACGGAATCGTTTGAGAAAGGTTGTTGCAATTCCCGTTTTTTAGTTAAAATCGTTATCTTTGGGGGCAGTATAAAAATAAATCATTTACTCATATAAAAATGGAAGAAAACAAACAAATGAATTCACTCCCGGATAACGCATACCGGGAACTCGCCCCGGGCGAGGAGTACAAGCCAATGATGCCGGCTAACACGAATCCCAAGGAGGTGACGCCTTACTCGGTGACGTTCGGTATTATCATGGCGATTATTTTTTCCGCGGCAGCCGCTTATTTGGGACTGAAAGTGGGACAGGTGTTCGAGGCGGCTATTCCGATCGCTATTATTGCCGTTGGTGTGGGCAATATGATGGGTAAGAAGAATATGCTGGGACAAAACGTGATCATCCAGTCTATCGGGGCAAGTTCCGGTGTGGTGGTGGCGGGTGCTATCTTCACGTTGCCGGCCTTGTATATTCTCGGGTTGGAAGCGCAGTTTTATCAAGTGTTTCTTTCCTCTTTGTTCGGGGGATTCTTGGGAATCTTGTTGTTGATCCCTTTCCGGAAGTATTTCGTGAAAGACATGCACGGGAAATATCCTTTTCCGGAAGCCACGGCAACGACCGAGGTGCTGGTATCTGGAGAGAAAAAGGGTAATCAGGCGAAATTGTTGGCGGTGAGCGGGCTCATTGGCGGTTTGTATGATTTTTGCGTGAGCACCTTCGGCTGGTGGGCGGAAGGAATCTCTACCCGTTTGATGGGTTGGGGCGAAGTGCTTGCCGACAAAGTGAAAGTGGTATTCAAAATTAACACGGGTGCGGCGGTACTCGGTTTAGGATATATTATCGGTTTGAAGTACGCGGCTATTATCTGTGCCGGTTCTTTCACCGTGTGGTTCGTGTTGATTCCTTTTATCAGCCATTTTGCCGATGGGCAGACTTTGGCAGTAGGAGAGGGAGTTTCGATGCTTTTGAGGGACATGAGTCCGGAGCAAATCTTCACGAATTATGCCCGTCATATCGGTATCGGTGGTATCGCTATGGCAGGGGTAATTGGTATTATCCGTTCTTCCGGTATTATCAAACAGGCGTTAGGTCTGGCGGTTAGTGAACTTGGCGGTAAGAAGAATATAGAGGGCAGCGTGGAGCGCACGCAACGGGATTTGAGTATGAGATTGATTCTTTCCGGGGTTATCTCCGTGTTGATTGCGACCTTCGTGTTTTTCCAATTCGGAGTGTTAGGTAATCTGATGCACACGATTATCGCCACGTTGATCGTATTTATTATATCTTTCCTGTTCACGACGGTGGCGGCTAACGCTATTGCTATTGTGGGTTCCAATCCGGTGTCGGGAATGACGTTGATGACATTGATACTGAGTTCTCTGGTGTTGGTAAGTGCCGGGTTGAGCGGAACGAGTGGTATGATGGCTGCCATGATTATCGGTGGTGTGGTTTGTACGGCTTTGTCTATGGCAGGTGGTTTTATCACGGACTTGAAGATCGGTTATTGGCTGGGAACGACTCCCGCCAAGCAGGAAGGTTGGAAATTCTTGGGAACGGCTGTTTCTGCCGCAACCATTGCCGGGGTGATGATGGTATTGAATAAAACTTACGGTTTCGTGGGCGAGGGTGCCTTGGTTGCCCCGCAGGCAAATGCGATGGCGGCAGTGATCAAACCATTGATGGAAGGTGGCGCAACCCCGTGGTTGTTGTATTTTGCGGGTGCTGCTCTGGCATTGATTCTGACGATGATCGGGGTGCCTGCCTTGGCTTTTGCCTTGGGTATGTTTATCCCGTTGGATTTGAATACCCCGTTGTTGATCGGTGGTATCGTTAGTTGGTACGTGGGAAGTCGCAGTAAGGACGAGAACGTGAATAAGGCTCGTCGTGAACGCGGTACATTGATAGCTTCCGGGTTTATTGCCGGAGGTGCGTTAATGGGTGTGATCAGTGCTATATTGAAATTTGCCGGACTGGATTGGTTCATGTCATGGAGCGGTGCCGAGATGTTGGCGGTAGTGATGTATATTCTGATCATCCTTTACTTCATCTATGATTCGATGAAAGCCAAGCTAACAGATTAATTGATTTTAAATTTTAGATTGTAAATTTTAAATTGAATAATGCAATTTGAGATTTACAATCTAAAATGTTGATAAGGTAGTTTCAATTTAAAATCTAAAATTTAAAATCTAAAATATAATACGATGGATTTGAAAGATCGTTTTTTGAAATACGTGAGTTTCGATACGCAGAGCGACGAGGCTAGCGAGACTTTTCCGTCTACCGAGAAACAGAAGGTGTTGTTGAAATATTTGGTAGAGGAGATGAAGGGACTCGGGTTGACCGAGGTAGAGATGGACGAACACGGTTACGCGATGGGAACTATTCCCGCGACCCCGGGATACGAGGATCGTCCGGTGATAGGTTTTATTTCTCACGTGGACACGAGTCCGGATATGAGCGGGGCGAATATCAAGCCGCAGATTGTCGAGAATTATGATGGGGAAGATATTCGTCTGAACGAGAACTTGATGATGACCGTGAAGGATTTTCCGGAATTGTCAGCGTTTAAAGGACACACGTTGATTACCACGGACGGTACGACATTGTTGGGTGCGGATGATAAGGCCGGTATTGCTGAAATCATGACGGCTGCCGAGTATCTGATGGCTCACCCGGAGATCAAGCATGGCAAGATTCGTATCGGTTTCACTCCTGATGAGGAAGTGGGACGCGGTGTGGATTATTTTAACGTGGAGAAATTCGGTGCCAAGTTCGCTTACACGATAGACGGCGGTTTCGAGGGAGAGTTGGAATACGAGAATTTCAACGCTGCCAGTGCTAAAGTAAGTATTCAAGGACGTAACGTGCATCCGGGATACGCTAAAGATAAGATGATTAACGCGCTGCAAGTGGCTGCCGAGGTTAATAGCCTGTTGCCCGCTTGGGAACGCCCTGAACACACGGACGGGTACGAGGGATTCTATCACCTTGTCGGACTGAACGGTACAGTGGAAAATGCAGAGATCAATTATATTATCCGTGATCATAACCGGGAGAAGTTTGAAGCTAAAAAGCAATTTATCACGAAAGCGGTGGAATTGTTGACGGCTAAATACGGCGAGGGTGTGTTGACGTTGGTATTGAAAGACCAATATTACAATATGCGCGAGATGGTAGAACCGCATCCCGAAGTGATTGAGAAAGCTTTCGAGGCGATGACTCAAGCCGGGGTAACCCCGATCGTTCGCCCTATCCGCGGTGGTACCGATGGGGCCCGTCTTTCATACATGGGATTGCCTTGTCCGAACTTGTTCACGGGAGGTATGAATTTCCACGGGAAGTTTGAATACTGTTCTTTGGACACGATGAACAAAGCGATGCAGACAATTTTGATCTTGATTCAGCTTTGGGCGAAATAAGATCTTCGGAATAAATGGTAGAAGCACTTGGAATTTCACGATTTCAAGTGCTTTTTTTATGGGGATTGTTTATATTTGAGGAGAATATAAATATATAAAGATGATAGATATGGAAATCAAATCTTTGAGTAATATCAATTTTGACGAGTTATTCGGGGCATTCGAACAGGCTTTTGCCGATTATGAAATCCAATTGAATAAGGCAGAACTCATGACCATGTTGAAAAGGCGCGGTTTTAATCCGGAACTTTCTTTTGCAGCATTTGACGGGGATAAAATCGTTTCGTTTACTTGTAATGGGATCGGGGATTTTAACGGGACGCCGACGGCTTATGACACGGGTACCGGAACGCTGAAAGATTACCGGGGAAGAGGGTTGGCGACACGAATATTTGAATATTCCATTCCTTATCTGAGAGAAGCGGGTATAAAAGAATATTTGCTGGAAGTATTGCAGCATAACACGGGGGCTGTTTCCGTGTACAGGAAATTAGGTTTCGAGGTGACACGCGAGTTTTATTACTTCAGACCGGAGAACGAGCGGATTAATAGAGACATGAAGGCTATTGGCCTTTCGTATTCGTTACGGGCTATAGATATGAACGAGTATGAATCGATACCCGGTTTTTGGGACTTCAAGCCTTCGTGGCAAAATAGTTCCGACGCTATAAATCGGGTGCCGGAAGATTTTATATGTCAAGGTGTTTTCACGGGGGACAGGCTTGTCGGGTACGGGGTTTTTGAACCGATGTCCGGGGATGTTACCCAGATAGCGGTAGATAAGCAATATCGACGTAAAGGTATCGGCTCGTTGCTATTCCAAAAGATGTTGGAGTCTAATAAATATAGCTCTGTCAAGATCGTGAATACTGACGTAGCCTGCGATTCGATGACCGCTTTTTTGAAGTCAAGGAATATTGAACCGACAGGAAAACAGTTCGAGATGATAAAGAAATTGTAAAGAATTAAAAGACTTTTGTTTCTCTTGTTTTGCCGGAAAAGTGTTAACTTTAGCGGTGAATTTAGCAAGATAAATAAAGCATGACAAATAGTACGTATGTAGCCGGACAGGCTACTCTTTTCCCTTTCACGCCCCCGAAGCATTCGGATGATTTGTGTATTCCCGTGCAGACGTGGGAGTTTTTGTGCCACACGTTATACTTGAAACGTTATCCTTTTCTGTTGGGTCCTAAGGGCTGCGGTAAGTCCTCTATTGCCAAGGAATTGGCAACAGCCATGGGCATGGAGTATTTTGCTTTCGACATGGGGCAGGCCTTCAAGCCGAAAAAGATGTTCGTGGGCGGGTTGATTATCGGGGATGACGGGAAGACAAAAGCGGTGCGCTCGGAGTTCTTCAAGGCTTTCGTGTCAACGAAACCCACGTTGATTTTCCTTGACGAGTTGACGCGTACGCCCATGGTGGCGGCGAATTTCCTGATGACGATTCTCGACAGGCAGCAATCGTATATTTATGATGAGGATTCAGGAAAACGATATAACAAAGGAGATAACGTGCTATTCGTGGCGGCGGGAAACGTGGGGTTTGCTTACGTGTCCACGCAACGGTTGGATACGGCTTTTGAAGATCGTTTTATCAAAGTCCGGTTGAATTATCTAACTTCTGCGGAAGAGGCTGATTTGATCCGTGTGCGTTTCCCGAAGGTATCCCGTGACGCAGCGGTACAATTGGCTAGGGTAGCCGAGGTGTTGCGTCTGGCAGAGCAGAAGGAAACTCTATCCGTGTCGCTTTCCACCCGGCAGGTGTTGGACGCGGCGGCATATATGCCTTTGGGCTATCGGTTGAGCGAGGTGATCGAACGGGTGATTCTCACGAATTACGTGATTACGGGAGAGGAAACGATAGCCCGTTCGTTGATACAGACCCTTTAATCGGACGATATGGATTTCCGGCGGATAGAAGAGATATATGACGAGCAATTTATAGATCGGGATTGGTGGGGTGATTTCCCGGCAGCCCGTAATTTGTTGGATCGGGATCTGGGGACGACGGATATATTGAAATTGATCCCGGTATGTGCCAAGATTGCTTATCATATTACGGGGGAGATTCCTAAAATGGTACTCTCGAACAGGGTACCCGCTTTGTCGATGAACCCGAAGCACATTGCCTTGAATCTGAAATTACTCCGTTTCGAGATTTCGGATGAAACACGGGTATTTGTTTTTTTCGGGTATTTCGTGCACGAGTTGGCACATTGGATTTACACGGGAAAGGATATTGCCGGGTTGAGCGAGGAAGAGTTGCTTTATACCCCGATGCATTATGATATGATTCATTTTATAGAGAATCGGCGGGTGGAGTCCAAGCTGGTAAAGGATTTCCCGGGGTATCACTATTATTTGTATGCTGCCCGGAAGTTGGGACTTGCCATGGGATTGAATGTCGTGGAATCCCGCATGGGGTACTACGGGGGACAGAGCGAAGACGGTTTGCACCGGGGAGGCGACGGGTCGGAAGCTCTGTATGACTACATCTGTACCAAGATATTATATCCGAATTTGCTGGACGAGAGTAATTATATGCGAGAGGTGTTGTCCTTTCCGGGTAATGACGTGAAGGTGAGGCAGGTGAATGCGATATTGAAAGGGATCAAGAATTACGCCGATCTGACTTACAAGGAAGTGGTCTGGTATGCCGGGGCGTTGGCTGATTTGTTTCATGTAAAAGATGTTTGCCCGGATAATTTCTTCTTGCAGGAGATGAAAAAAGCGATGAAGGGGATTGAGGATTTCAAGACGGACAAACAGATTAAAATGGCGGAAACGGTGATTCGGGATCTCCGTAAAACGCTGAACAAGGATACCGTGTTTTCCCCGCAGTTGTTCGTGAGTTCGGAGCGCCAGAAGTTGGAGTGGAAGGGATCGCTGGGGGCGTGTGATCGTTTGGTAGAGATCGATGCGGAAGTGGCGGAAATCTCCGATGATTTGCTGAACCGGGCGAAAGAGTTGGCTGCCAAGATACAGGTGAGTCTTGCCATGTTTTCGGGAAAGATGGATCGGACGAGGGTGATATACGAGCAGGATTCGGGGGAATTGGATGAGGATGAATTATATCAATCCCGTTACAACCGGAATATTTTCTTTGAGGAAGTGCTGGCTCCCTCTGCCATATTGGAGGTGGTGATATTGCTGGATCTTTCCGGTTCCATGTGCACGGGTGACAAGATTCCTTTGCAGATTGTGATATCTTCCGCGTTGGCTCTGGCTTTCAACAAGTATCCCAATGTCGTGTATTATTCCATATACGGGCATCGTTGTGGTGATGACGGGATAGAAATCACCCGTTTCCATGACCGGGGGGAGAGGTTGCAATTGGGGAAGCTATTTTCACAACAGGCTCTGAACGCGAATGCTGACGGGTATGCCATGTTGTACTGTTTCGATAAATTCAAATCGGATGCGAAGAATAAATTGTTCTTTATGATCTCTGACGGTGCACCTTCTGCCACGGGATATGATGGTGAAGATGCACGTGAACACGTGTGGGTGGTGGTGCAGGAGGCGAAGAAACGGGGGATTGAAGTATTATCTATCGGGATTGATAATTTCGACCAGTCGGATATGTATGAAGAGTTTATTCCTTACGAGGGACCGGAGATTACTACCCGTATTTCGCGATGGATTCGCGAGAAGTTTATGTCGATGGCGGAGGATAATTCGTTTTAAATAGTCCATAAAGTCTGTAAAGTCCGTAAGGTCATGATGTCCTTCGCGCAAGTTCATGGACTTTTGACCTTATGGACTTTACAGACCTTACAGACTGGAGGTGTGTCAAAACACACCTTTACAATCCTAATTTCTTGCGGATCGCTTTCGGGATAGCATCCTTGTGAACCATGATTGCCACGGTTTGCAAGCGACAGAAAGGTTCGGACATATAGAGATAGCCGCCGAATTCGCTTCTTTCATCACCCCATGAATTTTTTGTTTTATAGTATAGGGTTCCGTTTTGGTCTTTAAGCAATCCGGTGATGTGCATCAAGTGGTCGTCCGTGGTCTGGCGATTGTTGAACGTGAATTGCCGTTTGGCATCGTCCACTTTCATTTCCGGCACGGGAGATTCGAATGATTGCAACTTACTTTTTCTTTCTTTTTCGCTGAGGGTAGTCCATTTGTCAATCTCTGCGTTAATCATTTCTTCCGGGTTATCCGTCGGGAGAATTGCCAGTCCGCTAGGATGGCTAAAGCCATTGTGGCTCACGTCACCGTCCCAACAAACGGAGTAACCGTTTTTAAGCGCGTTGTTCATGACTTCCATTAACTCGTCAATCGGCAAGTTGTAATATTGACCGTGCAACCAGTTGTCGGGGATAGGAAGCACGATAGATTTATAGAACGGGAAAGCCTCAAAAGAGGTGAGTTCCACGTAATCGTCCAAGTTTAAGTCCAATGATTTCGCGAAACTTTGCGGGGTATATTCTTTTCCCTCGTAAGTGAAAGTTTCGGGAGTATCCCCGAGGTATGCCTCGATATAGCGCGTGAAACCCTTGGTCCACACGGGAGTAATTTGTCTGTTCGGGTTTTTATTTACCCCGTCGAGGATGCCTTGCAGGGCAGCAACCATTTCCGCGTGAATGTGGAAATCCCGTCCGTATTGCAATCCGGGGTACACGTCTTCCGGAACGATACCGTATTTCCCGATAGCGTACAGCACGTCATGTACTTGTCCGCCTTCACTGAAATTGGTTTTCCCGTGGAATTGGATGTAGCGTAGTCCTTTCTCGAAGTAAACGTTTTTGGCAACGTATAGTTCTGCCAGATCATAGACCGGCTTGCCTTTCCGGAGCAATTCGGATTCGAGGAAAGAGAGTGCGGCGTAATCCCAACAGGTGCCGACGCTTTGTTGATTTTTTACCGGGGTTGCTTTTAAGTCCGCCACGGTTGTAAACTTGTACCCGGAACGGGGACCACCCTTTTGGGCAAATAAGGTCGTGCTGATTACGGAAAACAAAACGACCATGCATAATGAAAGATGTTTAATCATGTCTGAGTTATTTTTAGCATTTCTGGTTTGGTCACAAAGCTAACGAAATTTATTTATTGACTAAACTTATTTGGATAAACTTTGCATCAGATAATATCCGCCCCACGTTGCGGCAAGCCCGAGTATCACGCTTAACCCGATATTAAGAGAAAGCAAAAAATAGGCTTTCGCGCTTAATAATTGCAGGTTATCCAGCGAAAAGGTCGAAAAGGTAGTGAAACTCCCGCAGAACCCCACCGCTAGTAACAGTCTATGATTGTTCGTGAGGACGTTGGCGTGGGCTAATAGTCCGGCGATGATGCCCATGAGAAAACAACCCGCGATGTTCACGATAAAAACTCCTACCGGGAACGCCGTATCGAAATTCTTTTGAATAAAACCACTTAGCCAGTAACGGGAAACCCCGCCGAACATGGAACCGAGCGCGACAAACAATAGATTACTCATGTTATATTTATATAGATTGGTAAAAAATCTTTTCATGACAAAATTAATGCTTTGTAGTAGATAATCTATATCTTTACCTTGTTTTTTGGATTGGTGCAGAAGAACGATTTAAATATCAAATTATTATTTATGAAAAAAAGTGTTATATTACTTTTGAGTGTTACCGCTTTGGTCGCATCTTGCAAAGAAGGAGCGAAGCAGACGGAGAATCCGTTGATGCAGAAATTTGAAACCCCGTTTCAAGCGCCGCCTTTCGATAAAATCAAACTGGCAGATTACAAACCTGCTTTCGAAGAAGGAATGAAACAGCATAAGGCTGAAATTGAGGCAATCGTGAACAACCCGGAAGCCCCGACTTTCGAGAACACGATCGTGGCTTTCGATCAATCCGGAAAGTTGTTGAACCGGACGTCGGCTATTTTCTTTAATCTTTGCGAAGCTGTCACGAGCGATGACATGTTGGCGTTGGCGATGGAAATCAGTCCTGCCGTGACCGCTCACGGGGATGAGATTAACATGAACCCGAAGCTGTTTGCCCGCATCAAGACGTTGTATGACAAAAAAGAATCGCTGGGCTTGGACCCTTTGGCATTACGTACGCTGGAAAAATACTACGATGATTTCGTGCGCGGGGGTGCTAATCTGAATGATGAGGACAAGGCTAAGATGATGAAAATTAACGGGGAACTGGCTAAGCTGAGTTTGCAGTACGGCAACAACCTGTTGAAAGAAACGAATGCTTTCACGCTGGTGATTAATAATGCCAAGGATCTGGAAGGACTTCCCGATAACGCGATTGCTTCAGCCGCTGCCGAGGCAAAGAACCGGGGAATGGAAGGGAAATGGGTATTCACGGTACAGAAACCGAGCATGTTGCCTTTCCTGACGTACGCCAAAAACCGGGATTTGAGGGAAAAATTATATAAAGGTTACTATATGCGGGCAAATAACGATAACGCTAATGACAATAAAGCGGTACTTGCCCAAATGGTGAACCTCAGAACGGAAAAAGCTAAATTGTTGGGTTTTGATACTTATGCCGCTTACGTGATTGACGTGAATATGGCAAAGACACCGGAAGCGGTACATGCTTTCTTGGAGAGGGTATGGACTCCCGCGTTGAAAGTTGCCAAACAGGAATTGGCTGAAATGCAGAAGATCGCGAACAAGGAAGGCATGCGGGAGAAGTTGGAGAGCTGGGACTGGTGGTATTATGCCGAGAAGCTGCGGAAACAGAAATATGACTTGGACGAGTCTGAAATGATGCCTTACTTGAAACTGGAGAATGTACGCGACGGAATGTTCGAGGTGGCAAACAAGCTCTACGGTATCACTTTGGAGAAACGGACGGATATACCTTTATATCACCCGGAAGTGGAAACTTACGAGGTAAAGGACGTTGACGGTAGTTCGTTGGGTATCCTTTATCTGGATTATTTCACCCGTGCCAGCAAATCGGCGGGTGCGTGGATGACGGAATTTCGCCATTACACGAAAGAGAACGGCAAGGAAGAGATGCCGTTGGTATCCGTGGTCTACAATTTCTCGCCTGCCGTTGGCGATGCTCCCGTGTTGCTGACTTGGGACGACACGGAAACCATGTTCCACGAGTTCGGTCACGCCCTGCACGGGTTCTTTACCCGCGGCGATTATCAACGTATAGCCGGGACAATACCTCACGATATGGTGGAATTGCCTTCACAGGTTATGGAAAACTGGGCAAGCGAACCGGAAGTATTGAAAATGTATGCTAAACACTATCAGACGGGTGAACCGATGCCGGACGCGTTAATCAAGAAAATACAGGAGAGCGGGCATTTCAATCAAGGATTTGCCACGGTGGAATATGTTGCCGCTTCATTGTTGGATATGGACTGGTATTCACAAACCGAACCGCAACAATTTGACGTGAACGCTTTCGAGAAAGCATCCATGGATAAATACGGGCTGATCAAGGAGATTTTACCTCGCTATCGTTCCACTTATTTCTCCCATATTTTTGACGGGGGATATTCTGCCGGTTATTACGTGTATCTTTGGGCTGAAGTATTGGATGCCGATGCGTTCCAAGCTTTCAAGGCTTCCGGGGATATTTACAATAAAGAATTGGCTGCTAAATTCAGAAAGTATATTTTGTCTGAAGGCGGGTATGACGATCCCATGGGGCAGTACGTCAAGTTCCGGGGACAACAACCGTCCGAGGAGCCGCTTTTGATGAAGAGAGGTTTAAAATAGTAATAATAAGGAGTTGTGTCAAGAGTTAATGTTTATTTTTTGAACTCCTCCGTCGGCTTCGCCGCCACCTCCTCTATAAACAGAGGAGGAGCTGGTGACTCTTCCCGAAGACGGTGAGTAATTCAGCTCTCCCTCTGTTTATAGAGGGAGTACCCCGAAGGGGGGAGGGAGTTAAAAAAAACTTTTGACACAACCCCATACTTCTTGAATGGCGTTTATGGCATATACGCGTCTGTGTATAATCGTGATTTGTGTGTTAGCATGTGGAAAAGTAACTTTTTCCGCGGAGAAGTATCGTGTTCATTTGTTTCGCGTAACCGATACAATCATTGCCGGGGATGAGCGAATTGTGGTGCATGGTAAAGTTCTCGATACAACGCGTCTTCCTATGGTAGGCGTCCACGTACTGGAAAAAGGAACGACGAACGGGGTTGTTACAGATTGGGAAGGAAATTTCTCCATGAAAGTAAGGCGATCCGGAACGTTGATCGTTTCTTTTGTCGGTTACCATACTCAATTTGTGGCTGTCGAGGGCAAAAAAGATATCCGGATCACGCTGGAACAGGAGAGTGTTCTGTTGGACGATGTCATCGTGACGGCATTGGGAATCCGTAAAAAAGAAAATTCCTTGTCTTATGCCGCTTCCCGGGTGAACCGGAATGAATTGATTCGGGTGAAAGATCCGAATATGATCGTGACGCTTATGGGAAAGATCGCGGGAATGCAGGTGAACCGGAGTTCTTCCGGTATGGGCGGTTCCGTGAAAGTCGTGATGCGCGGTAATCGTTCGGTGGCGGGTAATAATCAGCCTTTATACGTGATAGACGGAATCCCGATGCTGAACGAGAGCAGCGAACAGCCGAGTACGTCTATCGGGGGTACGGCTGATGCCGGAAACAGGGATGCCGGGGATGGTATTTCCAATCTTAACCCGGAAGACATAGAGAGTATCAGTATATTGAAAGGAGCCCCGGCAGCCGCTTTATACGGGACGCAGGCTGCCAACGGGGTTATCTTGATTACCACGAAACACGGGGAAGCGGGGAAGCAGGAAGTTTCTTTCTCTTCGAGCGTGTTGATTGATAAAGCCATGATGCTCCCGAAACTGCAAAATCATTATGGCGTGAGCGACGAGGTGGAAAGTTGGGGAGAGAGAAAAGATATAAACACGGGGAACCCGATTTCTTCTTTTTTTAAGACGGGAGTGACCGCGATTCATTCCCTTACCTTTTCAACCGGAAATGAACGCACGCAAACTTATTTCTCCTACGCGAACACGGAGGGAAAAGGGATTATGGAAACGCATCGTTTATCAAAACACAACATGAACCTGCGGGAAAGTGCAACTTTTTATGACGGGCTTTTAAAAATAGACGGAAGTGTCAATTTATTGAAGCAAACGGTGAAAAATCGTCCGGTGCCGGGCGGCTTTTACATGAATCCGTTAGTCGGGTTATACCGTTTTCCCCGGGGAATGGATATCACGGAGTATAAAAATCATTTTGAAGTGTGGAATGAAGAGCGCCGGTTGAACGTGCAGAATTGGCACGCCCCGACGGAGGACTTCGAGCAAAATCCCTATTGGGTACTGGAACGTATCAAAGGGCAGGAACAGAGAACACGGGTGGTAGCCTCTATTGCCATGCGTCTGATTCTTTCTGCTCATTTTTCGTTGCAGGCCCGCGGAAGCGTGGATTACTTGAACGATAAGTTCCGTCAGAAATACTACGCTTCCACGGCTCCGGCGTTGGCGGGAAGTAATGGACGTTATATCGACGCGAGCCACGAGCAGACTTTGACTTATGGAGATGTGCTCGGGACTTATAAACGAAAGTTCGAGAACTTTTCTTTGGATATATCTTTAGGGGCAAGTATAAATAATAACAAGACAAATGAACTGCGCTACGATTCGAAAACAGCTTCATTGAAATATGCCAATGTATTCAATATCGCGAACATCAATATGACGACGTCCGCTTATATTGCCGAGCAAATCGATGCCACGAGGCAGATGCAATCCTTGTTTGCAACGGCACAGTTGGGTTTCCGGGAATACTTGTTCCTCGATATTTCCGCCCGTAATGATTGGAGTTCCACGTTGGCTTATACTTCCCGTGAATCCACCGGCTTTTTCTATCCTTCCGTGGGATTCTCTTGGTTGATAGACCGGACGTTTTCCCTGCCCGAGTGGATCACGGGCGGAAAGATTCGCGGGGCATGGAGTATGGTCGGGAATGATATCCCCTTGTATATCACGCACCCCGTGTCACACGTGTTGGCGGGAGGCGGTATACAGGCTTCCGATGCCGCCCCTTTCGAGGAAATGAAACCGGAGAAAAACGTGGCGTTTGAAGCGGGAACCGAGTGGCGGCTGTTCAACGACCGCTTGCGAGTGGACCTCACGTGTTACAACACGGTCACGAAGAATCAGTTTTTCAAACTGGCGGCGAAGGATGGCGACACGTACGCTTATCGTTACGTGAATGCCGGGGAAATACGGAACACGGGGGTAGAGATCGAGTTGAAAGGAACCCCTTTTGAGGATACAAAAGTCAAATGGGAAACCGGGATAAATTACGCTTCCAACAAAAATAAAGTACTTCGCTTACACGAAGAACTGCCTGTTTTCCAGTACGGGCCTTATGGCTTTTCGTCAAGTTACGCGATGAAATTGAAAGAGGGAGGTTCCTTCGGGGATATCTACGGCAAGGCTTTCAAGCGGGATGATAACGGGAAGATTCTATACGAGACGGAAGGAGATTTGAAAGGATTACCACGAGTGGAGGGTGACGGTAACACGGTGAGAGTGGGGAATGCCAATCCCGATTTCACGCTGGGATGGACGAATACCTTCTCGTGGCGGAATTTTATGATGACATTCCTGATAGATGGGCGTGTCGGTGGAAAAGTGTTGTCACAGACACGGGCGGATATGGACTTGTACGGGGTAACGAGAGCCACCGGGGATGCTCGTGACCGGGGGTATGTCATGCTGGAGGGCGAGAGGATCACCAACGTGAAAGGATTTTACAAATCCATTGTCGGGGGACGTGCGGGAGTGACGGAATACTACATGTACGATGCCACGAATTTCCGTTTGCGGGAATTTTCCTTGGGATACTCTTTCCCGAAACAATGGTTGGAATCGGTACGGGTACTACGGGATATACATCTGGCTTTTACCGCCCGGAATCTGTTTTTTATATACAGGAAAGCACCTTTCGATCCGGATTTGATTCTTTCTACCGGGAACGATAATCAAGCGATAGAAGTTTACGGGATGCCTACTACCCGTGGTATGGGATTCAGTCTGCGTGTTACCTTTTAATCGGATGGCGGTATGGAAAAGAGAGTATTTGTCTACATGGTTTTGTTTCTGGGATGTATCGCTTGCACGGGACATTTTAAGGATTTGAACACGGATAAAACCGGGATCACGGATGAGGATACGCGTATCGACTGGAACCATATCGGGATACCTCTCGGTGTGGTGCAGCAGGGCATCTATTTTAATTATGATTTCGGCAAGGGGAAGAATTGGACATACCAGATCATGCAGAACCTGAGCGCCGATATGTTCAGTGGTTATATGCACGATTACAAGCCGTTGAACGGCGGTTCCCACAATTCTGATTATAATCTTCAAGACGGGTGGAACGGGACGTTCTGGGGATACACGTACGCTTATATCATGCCGCAGATCAAACGGTTGGAGGATTCCACGAGAACAGAGAATCCTCTTTTCTACGCGATCACGAAAATATTGAAAGTCGAAGTGATGCATCGGGTGTCCGATTACTACGGTCCGATCATATATTCCAATTTCGGGGGGATGAAATCGGTGTATATGCCGGATACGCAACAGGATGTTTATCATGCTTTTTTTGACGATCTGAAAGAGGCGGTAAAGACGCTGAGCGATTATATGGATAAGCCCGATGAAGTTTTTGATTTTTCCCGTTTTGATATTCTGATGGACGGGGAGATCCTTTCGTGGATTAAATTTGCCAATTCATTGCGTATGCGTTTGGCGGTACGGATAGCAATGGCTGAACCGGAAAAAGCCAGAACGGAATTTCAGTCGGCTATCAGTGATGAACACGGGTATTTTGAAGACCCTTTCGAGCTCGTGAAGGTATCTACCCGCGACGGGTACACCAATCCTTTGGGCGAGATCAACCGGGTATGGGGGGAAGTGTACATGAATGCTTCCATGGAATCCATTTTAAACGGTTTCAATGATCCCCGGCGGAAAGTGTTTTTTGAGCCCTGCATGGAAGACGTTTGTTTGCCGGATAAGAACGGTAAGGATTCCGTCATTATTCCTTTAAAGGGACAATACCGGGGGATTCGCCAAGGTACAATGTTCGCACACCCTTATTACGCGGCTCTGTCCAAGATATACGTGAACGTGAATACCGACGCGATCTTAATGACGGCGGCAGAGGTATGGTTTTTACGGGCGGAAGCAGCTCTGCGGGGTTGGACATCGGAAGAAGCCGGGGATTGCTACGAGAGAGGGGTGAAATGTTCTTTCTCGCAATGGCAGGTACCCGACGCGGACGCTTATTTGCAGGGTGATAACCGGGCATCAGATTTCAAGGATGTATTCACGCCCGAGAATGATATCAAAGCCCGTTGCAAGGTATCCCCTTGTTGGGATGAATCCGCATCGCCGGAAATAAAGCTGGAAAGAATTATCACGCAGAAATGGTTGGCTATTTTCCCGGAGGGATGTGAGGCTTGGGCGGAACAGCGAAGAACGGGATATCCGAGACTTTTTCCCGTGAAATACAATAATAGCCGGAATGGTTGTATCGACACGGAAATCATGATACGTCGTCTGAACTTTCCTTCGACTCTTCTGGATGAAAGCGCGGAACAATACAAGGCATTGGTGGATGCTCTAGGGGGAAAGGACAACGCTGGAACCCGTTTGTGGTGGGATACGGGGAGAAATTTTTAAGAAATAGAAGGATTCAAAGATTCATAGGGATTACCTTATCGCGGGTAAACTTTTATTATGGAAATGTAAGACATCCGAAATAAGGGTATTTAGTCGTTCTTTGGTTAGAGTGTCGAAAAAATATAGTAAAAATTAAATGTTCCGCGTGAAACTTTATCAACCGCTTTTCGTTTCTATAGGTGTTTACAATGAAATACAAAGAACCTTTAAATATTTATAGTTATGATGAAAGGAAATATTGGTTTAGACGCATCAATGATCAAATCCAGCAAAACCATTTTAAATAACCTGCTTGCTGATCATTTTGTTTTACTGGCTAAAACATGGAATTACCACTGGAATATGAAAGGCGCGAGCTTCAGATCTTATCACACGTTCTTGGAGGATCTTTATAACGGCCTGATTGAAGATATCGACAGTATTGCCGAGCGTGTTCGTGATTTGGACGAACGTCCTATCGGGTCTTTGAAAGGCTGTCTGGAGCACAACCGCATCAAAGAACAAGACGAGGAGAAACCGCTTCCCGATGCAAAGGGGATGTTGGCAGCCTTGTTGGATGACAATGCAGAAGTTATCCGTCAGATACGTTCTGATTTGGAAACCATGGATAAAGAAGGCTCGAAAGATTTCGGAACATCCAATTTCTTGGAAGACATGATTGAGAAAAAGGAAAAAGTAACTTGGATGATCCGTGCCCATTTGGAATAAGGATAGATTTTTATGTTATGAGTGAATGAGGGGGACTGTCGATTATCGGCAGTTCTCTTTTTTTATGTTCGCCTTGTATTCCGATGTTTTTTGTATCTTCGTACCCGTTAATCAGGAGATATGGATGATAGAGAGATAAGTGGTATTTTAATCCACTGGTACGAGAAGAACAAGCGGGAATTGCCGTGGCGGGAAACCGGCGAACCTTACTTGATTTGGATCTCGGAGATTATACTCCAGCAAACCAGAGTGGCGCAGGGGTTGGATTATTTCAACCGTTTCGTGCAACGTTTTCCCGATGTGCGTTCCCTCGCGGAAGCTGACGAAGATGAGGTGATGAAATACTGGCAAGGCTTGGGTTATTATAGTCGTGCCCGCAACCTGCACGCGGCGGCAAAGCAAATCGTGGATTCTTTCGACGGCGTTTTTCCCCGGACGAGAGAGGATATCTTATCACTGAAAGGGATCGGGGATTACACGGCTGCCGCGATAGCTTCTTTCGCCTATCAACAACCTTACGCCACGGTAGACGGCAACGTGTACCGGGTGTTAGCCCGGCTGTTCGATTTGGAGATGCCTATTGATAGCGGCGAGGGAAAGAAGTATTTCACGGAATTGGCACAATCGTTACTGGACGAACGGCATCCCGATCTGTTCAATCAGGCGATGATGGAATTCGGGGCTTTGCAGTGTGTCCCGAAATCCCCGGCTTGCGATTCTTGTCCTTTGAACGGGAAGTGTCTGGCATTGGCTTCCGGGCGAGTGGAACAATTACCCGTGAAGAACGGGAAGACCATGGTTAAACCCCGTTATTTTAATTATTTGCATATCCGCGGTCATGGTAAAACCTTGCTTTCCAAACGCACGGGAAATGACATTTGGCGTAATCTTTACGAGTTCCCGTTGGTCGAAACGGCATCTCCCGTGTCTTGGGGAGAGTTGCAACAAGTGACCGGATTCAATACATTATTCGGCGGAATGACGGGTATCAACGTGAAACGGGAGTTTGCGGCTAAAAAGCATGTGCTGTCCCACCGGGTAATTTACGCCGTGTTCTACGAGATTCTGGTAGATGCTTTCTCTCCTGCCATGCAGAAGTACCTTCAGGTGTCGGATGAGGAGGTAGGTAATTATGCGGTATCCCGTTTGGTGCAGTCTTACTTGGAAAAGCGGGAAACTTTGTTGTTTTGATAAATAAAATTATTCCTTTTTGGTGTGTCACTGGTGAAAAAGATTTATTTTTGTATTGATGCGGAAAGATGATAGAGATATACTTGACAGGTTCACGAAGAATCGTAAGGACGGGATTCGCGTGCTGTTCGATCGTTACTATCGTCCTCTGGTGTTGTATGCCGGGACATTGATCAGTGACGACACGATGGCGGAAGATCTCGTTCAGGAATTTTTCGTGCGTTTGTGGGAAGACGATTATCTCGAACGTATCGAGAGCAAGGCGCTCAGTTCTTATCTTTTCTCTTCCGTGCGCAATAGTTGTTATACATACTTGCACAAGAACGATGTGATGCGTGCCCGCGTGGACTTCACGTCTATTGACGTGGCGGCAGATTCGGCGGCGGCTTTAAGCCAAGAAATCGTGGATAGGGTAACTGCCGTGATAGCCCGAATGCCCGAACAGACGGGACGGGTGCTGAATTGCGTGTTGATGCAGGACATGAAATATCAGGAAACAGCCGACGAGTTGCATGTATCCTTGAACACCGTGAAAACTTTGTTGCGCAACGGGATGCGGCTTTTGCGTGAAGAACTGCAAAGCGAACAGGAGTTGATTCTATTATTCGTTTGCGCGGGTAATTCGGAAAGTTGAACCGAAGCGGGGTAACGTAGCTATCCTGAAGCTATACTCGTGCTACACCATATTGAGCCTTATTGGTTTATGCTTGTTTCCCGTTGGAATGTTCATGGCAGGGATGGCTTGAATATTTGTCAAGTTAAATTAGATTATTTCTTGTTAAAACGTGGGCGAAGAGTGGGCTATAAGTAGGCTAAGTGTAGGCGATGCCGCCTAATAGTCACCTAATAGTCGCCCAAAACTCACCCAACTCGGTTTTATATCCTGCTTAAAGCCCTCTTAAAGGTTATATGAAGTGATAGCTTTGCGTGAATATTTTAAAATATATATATTTGCCACCCTTTTTCATGAGGAGTAATTATTTTCAAGTAGAATGTAGTTTTAAACAGAGACAGACGATGAAAAGATTTTTTTCAACCTGCCTGTTGTTTTGGGTGGGTATATTCTTACTATTGGTCGGTTGTAAGAAGGATGAGGTGACAGTTGTCGAAGACGAGGATATTGTGGATAATGAATTACCCGTCAGGTTGACGGTGGCGGATTATAACGAGAATAACACGTATTATTTGTTGAATGATGACGAATCCCCGGATGTTTATTTCGATTCGAAGCAGCGAAGTTTTCTCGTGACGCAGCCCTTGCAAATTTCGCTGGATGACGAGCTCAATTTCCAGATTCGTTTTTATAGCCCGAGAGCCTTGAAAGGCGTGACGATTTGGGCAACCATCGAGGGGTACGACGAGGAGGTCGAGTTTATGTCGCTCGAGAAAATCATGCCGTTCCAACAGCTTCGGGTGCCTGTGCCTTTTGTCACCACGGATATGACCGCATACACTCGCGGCGGAAAAAAGATTCTTATCACGGCAAACCCGGACTTGACGGCGGAGGATATCTCTTTTAGAATCGAGTGTGACGATCCTTATTGGGCAAGGTTGCAATCTATCCGTTGTAAATGGAATATCGCTTTCGGCAGGTATAGCGACACGCAGGCAAGCTGGAAGTATAAAATGAAGGCTTCACACACGCGTGAGGCGGTGGCGATTGCGTTGAACATGAGTTATATGTTTTCGTCGGAGAAGTTCGAGAAGGCGTTGCACGAGTTCGGACCTCTACATAGTAACAATGACAGGGTGGAGATTGACAAGCATGCTTTATTGACAAGAGTGCTTAATCACCGCGGGTTGGTTTTCGGTTATACCACGGGTGTGATGGGATTGGGTGGCGGCACGACGTACGGGATGCACGAGGTGTGTTACCTTGAGCATTATGCCGATGATAAGAGCATCACGGAAACCCTTTTTCATGAGTTCGCGCATTGCGTGGGATACGGGCATGCCGGGAATATGACCTATGAGCAGACGGGACCCGGGTGGATTACCTTGTGTAATAACGTGTACGTCGAGTTGTCGCGTGAAAAGGAGTTGCCCGTTTACTCCCGCCGTTTCCTGCATACCCGTAAGTGCAAGAACAGGTATTTTGACGATATATACGTGGCGTCAAAATATATTATCGAGGATCCGGAACTTGATGCCCTAGATGGTGGTTTGTCCCCGTTGCGCGGGGTGACGGACACGGGTGGGGATGACGGTATGCCGCTGACTTTCCGGTTGGATTACGCGGATGTGCCCGGGGCAACGGCTGCCACTTTCCGCCCGAAAGACGTGTACGCGTACGGGAATACCTTGTACGTGGTGAATGATGCCGACAATAATTATAGCGTGGAGGTGTTCAATCTCGAGCCTAACAGTATGAAACAGCATTTGCATAGTATCCGGGAATGGTTGCGGGGGGACGAAACGGAAACGTTCGGTGGTAGACCGAATGGTGTTACGCGTGCTAACGGGAAGATATATGTCACTCACGAGGGGAGTCGCACGGAGATTTTCGACGCGGGGGATTACCGGTTTGTCACGTGTATCGGAACCGGGGCGTGGGGTACGGGGCCTTCTCAAACCGTGCACGCTTTCGACGTTGTGCTTTACAAGGGAATGGTGGCGATTCATGACAAGCGTTATGTCAATTTCGTGGAAGAGGGGGTGTTGACGCCCGGAAACGTGGCACCGCGTTTGTACATTCGGTCGGAGCATTTGGGCGAGGTGAGCGCCGCTTACGGCATGGCGGTCGATGAACGGGCGGGATTGCTTTATTCCACCCATCCGTCCAAGCGTATAGATGTTTTCGCTCTTGGTGATATACGCGAGGGTGTGACTCTCAAACGTGTCAAGCAGTTGGCTTATCGTAACATGCCTTACGCGCTGGATTTTTACAAGGGTAGGTTGTTCGTGACTTCTAACGGCAACGAGAAGTTTTGCGAAGTTGACCCGGAAACGGGGGATATCGTGAAGGATTACACGACGGTCGGTGGCATCACGTTGCAAGCCCCCGAGAAGTTCTGTATCCGCCGTAGCACGTTGTTTATTGTCGACCGCACGAAGGACGGGCCGTGTCTTTACGCTATTCCCACGCGGGAGTTGAAATAGGAGCGTATGGTTGTTTTTTTTCAAAAAAAAATACACCCTTCATTCACCCGTTTTGATTTTTATTTAGTCTTACTTGTGTAAAAAACAAAGTATGACTATATCGAATTACATAGAAGAGTTGATTTACCGTGTGTTAGCAGGAGATGCAAGCGAGGAGGAACGATGTGAGTTGGAGGCGTGGGTGCGGGAGAGCGAGGAGCATCGAGTGTTTTTTCACAAGGTGGAGCGGGCTTGGTACACGGGGAAGTATGCCGTGAGATGGAAAAACGTGGAGATGAGTTCCGCGTGGAAAGCTGTGGAGCATAAGCGGGAAAGTCATCGACGGAGGCGTTTGTTGCGCGTTGGTTGGAGTGTGGCGGCGGCGGTGGTGTTGGTGGTCGGGTTGGCGTGGATGTTTTTGCCGTCGGGGGAAGAGAATATGCCCGTGGCGATGGTGCAGGCTCCGGTGGGTAAGCCCGGGGAGTCGAAGGCGTTGCTGGTGCTTTCGTCGGGAGAGCGGGTTGCTTTGGGAGGCGAGCAGGCGGACACGATACGGGAGAACGGGCAATCGATTTTGCGGGAGAAGGATTATATTGATTATAGCCGGGAGAAAGGTGGTGGAGTGACGGAAACGGTTTATAATGAGTTGATTGTGCCTGTTGGTGGGGAGTACCGTTTGTTGCTTGCCGATGGGACTGTCGTTTACATGAATTCGGAATCCCGCTTGAAATATCCGGTACGGTTCACCGGGAGCGAGCGATTGGTGGAGTTGGAAGGAGAGGCTTATTTCGAGGTGGAGCGGGATGAGGAGCGTCCTTTCGTGGTACGCACGAGTCGGTTGGACGTGACGGTATTGGGCACCGGGTTTAACGTGATGGCTTACAAGAAGGATGCCCGCACGGAAGTCACTTTGGTGAACGGGAAGGTGGACGTGACGAGCGGGAAGATTAGCGAGGTGTTGACCCCGAACCGACAGTTCGTGATGAATAACGAGAGTGGTGAATACGAGGTGCGTACGGTGGATGCGGATGCTTATGCCGCGTGGAAAAAGGGAACTTTGAATTTTGACGCGATGCCGTTGGAGGAGTTGGGGGATAAGTTGGCACGTTGGTACGGGGTGAGTTTCTTTTTCAGTAACGAGCGTTTGAAGCAGTTGAAGTTCACGGGTGCTTTCAGGAAATATAATGACATGGATTATATTCTTTCTTTGATAGAGGCAACGACGGATGTAACTTTTAAAATCAATGGAAATGCAATTATAGTTAACGGAAAATAAAGTAGAAAACCGCTTCCGAAGGGGCATAAAAATACCGGAAAGTGTTGGGAGCACGATCCGGTAGTTACTCCCGGGGGAGCATTAAGAATCACTTAATTCACAAATGTATGAAAAAAAGTAATGTAGTGTGGCTTGTTTTGTCAAAAAATAAGCGGCAGCAATTATGGAGAATTATGAAACTAACATGGATTTTGTGTGTCTGTTTCGTGTGTACGTTGTCCGCGAACAGTCTGGCACAGCAAAAATTGAGTATGAATTTGGGGGAAACGTCGATTAAGACGGTTTTCGAGGAGATTCGTAAGCAAACGAACAAGATCGTGATTTATAATGACGACCGGTTGGCGTTGCGGAAGAAGGTGAACGCGGATTTCAAGGACATGGAGTTGGCAGATGTGCTGGAGCGTGTACTTGCCGGAAGCGGTATGACGTACAAGTTCGTGGACGATTATATCGTGATCACTCCTGCCGTGAAGCCCGCACAGGATGAGAAAAAAGCGTTTCGGGTAAAAGGTTTCGTGTACGACCAGAACAAGGAGGCTTTGCCGGGAGTGACGGTGAAAGTGGCAGGGGTGCCCCTCGGGACTTCTACCGATGTGAACGGGTGGTTTACCATGGAATTGACCGAGAAAGCGACTTTGGAATTTTCATTCGTGGGGTATAAAAGGAAGACTTTGGCTTTGACCGATCAGATGTTGAAGGACACGATTCGGATTTACATGGAGGAAGAGGTGAACGAGATGGATGAGGTTGTCGTGACCGGTTATCAGGAAATTCGCAAGGACCGGATGACGGGTTCCGTGACGGTAATTACAGCCAAGGAGTTGGAGAATAGTGCTTTCAAGAGCATAGACCAAATTCTGGAAGGTAAGGTTGCCGGGTTGTATTCTTTCAAGACCAGTGGAGCACCAGGAGCGCGAGCGAACGTGCGGATCAGGGGTGATAACTCTATCTCGGGTAACAAGGAGCCTATGTGGGTGGTAGACGGTCTACCTTTACAAGGTGGTGTGGCTTCCATTAACGTGCTTAATGCGGGAAATATTCAAGAGTCTGCACTTGATCACGGTATCGGTAATCTTTCTCCGGCGGATATAGAGTCGATCACGATTTTAAAGGATGCGGCGGCATCGGCAATCTACGGGGCGCGGGCTGCTAATGGTGTAATCGTTATCAAAACGAAACGCGGTTTCGAGGGGAATGCGACATTCAGTTATAACGGTAGTTTTGGTATGGTTGAAGCCCCAAGCATTGATTTGGATTTTATGAATAGTAGAGAGAAAGTGGATTTTGAGTTAGAATTGATGCGAGATTTCAATCGTGCAGATCAAGCTGGTTTGGCGGGTAAGGCTTACGATTTGTATATGCAAGGACGTATTAATGCTGAACAATATAATGCTGACTTGGAGAGGTTACGTTCTATAAATACCGATTGGTTTGATGTGATTTTCCGAAAAGGATTTTCGCATTCTCATTTCTTATCGATGCGAGGTGGCTCAGAAAAAACCAATTACTATGCTTCGTTAAATTATAGTGGGCAGGATGGTATTTTGAAAAGCAATAGTTACGATAACTTGGGGGCTAAATTGGAAATTCGCCATAAACCTTTCGAGAATTTTGAATTGAATTTCCAAGTGGAAGGATATTATCGAGAGAGTGTAGACCATGCCTCTGGTATTGATCCGTTCAAGTATGCCGTTTTTGCTAATCCCTACGAGAAGCCGTACAATGCGGATGGTAGTTATGCAGCTGATTTGAGTTATTTGGGAGATAATTGGAGTTCGTTGAAGTATGGTTATAAATTTGATACATTCAATATCTTAAGAGAGTTAAATGAAACTCAAGCCAAGAGTATCGCTTCCGATATATCTGCTCGATTAGGATTTAACTATCAGATTCTGGAAGGGTTGACAGCAGATGTAAGCGGTGCTTTGACCTATAGCACGAATAATACTGAGAAGTGGGCTGCACCGGGAACATATGCTTCTTATGTAAATTTAAATTTTGTAAGAAGTGCTTTGAAGTTAAATCCAGAGGCTGAGATATCTTCGGAATTTAATAACGGTTATTTGCAAGAAGGTTCCGGTCGTACGACTTCTTTTGCGTTGAGAGGATTAGTTAGCTATAACAACGATAAGTTGGAAGGTCATTCGTTCTCTGTTGTAGTGGGAACCGAGTTATCTGGAAGCAAGAGTTATAATAACTTCCATAATTTTCCGGAGTTTAATCAGATTTATCGATTTACGAGTTTTCCTTCTTTTCCAAACTCGGATGAAATCACATATGATAAATTGAAAGATGTATTTCGTGGTATGATGAGTACGGGAGAAGCACAGGATCGTTCAGCCTCTTTCTTCGGAGCTTTCACTTATACTTTGCGAGATAAATATGTATTCAATGTGAATGCTCGTTTCGACGGTGCAGATATTATTGGTACAGATAACCGCTTTACTCCGTTGTGGTCTGCCAGTTTCCGTTGGAATGCGATGCGGGAAAATTTCTTGAAGAACGTGAACTTTATTTCTGATTTAGCCGTACGTTTTTCTTATGGATACACGGGAAATATTGATCGTAATGCTTATCCGATGCCGTTAGTATTTTTGAATGCAGAAAGATATGATGGTTTATTTTTGGCTGAACGAGTGGAATTCCCGAATCCCAATGTTAAATGGGAACGTAAACAAGATCGGAATATCGGTTTGGATTTTGGTTTCTGGAACAACCGTATCGGTGGTACGTTTAACTACTACTGGAATACTACTCGCGATTTGTTAGGTGAGATGACAACTCCTTATTCTTATGGACGTACTAGTATTAAGACCAATGTATCCTTTTTGGAGAATCCGGGGTGGGATTTTAATATCAACTTTCGTTTCGATTTAGGGAAAGAGGTTTCGTGGGTAAATACTTTCAATATAGCTCAAAACAAGAACAAGATTACCAATACTTATATCAAGAATTTTGAAGAATTTGAAGAGGTGAATTGGAATGGTAGTACTGCTAATATTGAGGGATATGCTACCGGGACTATATTTGGGCATCGTTTTGCTGGGGTAAATCCTGTTACTGGTAATGCTACTTTCTATTTGACAGAAAGAGCTAGAGAAGTATGGGCAGAGAAGAAAGAGGTATCTATTGATCAGATTCCATACGTTATGGAGGATTCGAAAAAGGAGTTTGACTCAAGTGTGATGGCTGCTTCTTTGGTGAATTTGGGTACGGTGAATCCGAAAGTAACTGGAGGTTTTACCTCTACTTTGACTTGGAAACAATTGGAGGTACGTCTCGGTTTTGCTTATAGTGTCGGACATTTGTTAGAAACCTTTAATGAACGTGAATACGCACCTCGTGGGGGAGGAAATGGAGAGGTCTTTATTTCTAGGACTAATCGTTTGAGAACTGCTATGAATCGTTGGAGAACCCCGGGTGATATTACTAATACACCTCGTTATTCTTTTGCAAGTAATAGCTATCGTCAGATGTTGACGGATGATAAATTTGAAGACGCTGATTTCTTGGCTTTCCGTGATTTGACGGTTTCATACGATTTGCAGGGAGACTGGTTTAAGTATATAGGGCTAACTCGCTTCCGTGTAGGATTACAGGTAAGCAATGTATTTGTATTTACGAAGTATAGTGGTTTGGATGTAACTACCGGAAAGCCGTTTAATTATCCGTTACCTCGTACTTATATGTTTAATCTTTCTTTGGGCTTTTAAAAGATCGATGTTATGAAAAAATATATACGATTAATTAGTATTTTATTAATTCTGTGGATTACAGGGTGTAATAAGTTTTTGGATGTAACTCCCAAAAACGTGATCTCCATGGATGATTTACAGAGTATCAAGCAGGCATTATCCGGTTTTTTAAATGGAATGCGTGTTGATGGGGGAAATAGTTATAATTTTGAAAATCCAGTATCTCCTTTGGAACCGAGCAATAGAGAGGGGGTTTTGCTTGCATATTGTGAAGAGTGGGATTTATCAGAACTGGCAGCAGATAACGAAGGAATGACCGTTGAGGATATTAAAAAAGTTGATTGGCGTGATGAAACAACTCAAGGGTATTGGGGGAGATTTTATCAAACCATTGGTTTTATGAATTTGATACTTCACGAAGCTGAAACTGCTACCGGAGATGAGGATATGCGGGATTATATTATGGGGGAGGCATACGTTATGCGGGCTTATTGTTTCTTTAAGTTGGTTCAGTATTATGCTCCTTATGATAATAATGATTTGGGTATTCCTTTATGTCTGAATTCTTATGATGATTTTGAGGACGTAAATCTGTCCCGTGCTCCTCAAACGAAGGTATACGCTCAAATTTTAAGTGATTTGCATGAGGCTGAAATTCGATTAGAGCGGACGCCTATGCGAAATGGTTTTAATGTGATGTATAAATCATCCGTATTAAATCGGTTGTTTGCGCAGGTTTATCAGTTTAAAGCTCTTTCTCCTGCAGCAGAGGCAAACGATTGGCAGAATGCTGCGTTATATGCTTCTAAAGAAACAAGAAATGCTACTTTAGATGGTATTGATGTTTTGTATTCGATATTCAGCGTTAATAATACCAAAGAGGTCATGAATAATGAAACAGCTTTGCGTATATTTTTCAGTATGGGGTATCCCAAAAGCTCTATGTTTAATGGGATGGAATTAAGCACTGATTTTTACGAGAGTTATTTTTCAAGAACTCTCGTAACGCAATTATGCCAGGAGATAAGAGTTTGTGCCAATATGCCGGTCCCAATTCATCTTGTGTATCATCTACAAAACAATAAATCCAACCTTTTTTTTGCATATCCAAACTGGCTTCTCTTATCTCTTCTTCTGTATAAAGTCTCTTCTGCCTTCTGGCGGTTCAATATCTCTTCAGCCTCATCCACCTTGCCTTCGTTCTCGAATAGGATGGCAAGATTATTGGCTGCAATCTTCGACATAGGGTAATATTTCAAAGTCGTCTCATATACCTGCTTCTGCTTTTCTGCGCTCTCTGCAATCTGTGCCACATGCAGGAACTCATCTTCGCTGAAGGCATCTGGGCGGAGCTCGTACATCTGCAGCATTTCTTCATCGGTGGTGAAGTTCTTGATGATGTATGTGTAGGTGTATTCCACGCTACGGCTCTTCTGCAGATACTTCTTCTTGATGTTGTTCCAGATAGGCAGGCGGCGGATATAGCGTTCCTGCACATCATCGTTGAAGTTGGCATATCGGGTCAGGATGTTCTTCACCAACGTGCTGTCGGCATCGCCGGCGGCCACCATCGCATCCAATACTGGTTGCCATCCTTCAGGGCGTGAACCGATACGGGCTATCTTCTTCACCTTGTCGCCATTCTCTATGTGCGCAAGCAGCCACTTCAGGGCTGAGTTGGCACGGTTGCGGGAAAGTGGGGTGTTAAACTTCAGCGGGCCGTCGGCTGACGCCAGACCATAGATGCCCAAAGAAGTGAGGGTAGCGAGGCTGTCGCTGAGCACTGGAGCTACATCGCTCAACATGTGGTCGCGCTCAGCCTGGTTGTTGCTCATCTTGAGATTGATATCATATTTATTGATAGCAAACTCAAGTCGTGCCACGCCCTTTCCTTTTCTTATC
>ENA-UEPJ01000830-UEPJ01000830.1-human-gut-metagenome-genome-assembly--contig:-NODE-830-length-40546-cov-8.370605_pt1 | contig 40546 bp, 45 predicted proteins | sample MGYA00242890_ERZ507896 | MGnify/ENA primary metagenome ERZ507896 (study PRJEB26167, sample SAMN06115508) | human gut metagenome | host: Homo sapiens | place: China:Qinghai | collected 2015-08-20...
ACTTAGGATTTCAATGGCGCAGGACACCCTTCTTGGGTTTCCCGCGCACACCCTTCCTTACCGTCGCGGAGAATTTACCACTTCATCGACAGGCTCAGGAAGTATGTGCGTTTTTGCCGGTTGCACAGCTTGGGGCGCTTCCCTGTTTGCGGACAGGCCGGACAAGTCTCATGTGAGTTTTTTTACAGGTGCAGGCCGGAGAGATTCGCCGTCCGGGACTGCTTGCGGGCCAGTGTGCGGGCGCCTTCCAGCGCGTCCGGGCCGTCATCGTGGGCGCCCAGGGGAAACTGGGAAAGCTGCTGCAAAAGCAGCGTCTGATCCCGGCGAAAGAGGATGTAGCCGTTTTTCACGTCCGGCTGCAAGGTCTCCACCCGCATAGTCTTATCCTCCGTGGAGCGGACGCCCTGAATGGGCAGATACAGGCCCTGACGGGCGGATTCCCGGGCAAGCTGCTCCTTTAAGAACCACTGGAACTGGTTGGTCTCCGCGCCGAAGAGGGCGTAGCCCCGGCCGGTCTCCCGGCGGAGCAGGCGCTCCTTTTCCAGAATGTCGGCGATGATGCGGTCCGGGTGGCGGCGCTGGATGTCCGCGTCCCAGACGTAGGAAAGGCCCGTGTTCCGATCCACCGCCAGGGTGACGATGGCGGAATAGTCGCTGGAGGCGGTGCGGCCCAGAGAGGGGTCGCAATAGCCGTAAAACCGGAAATCGGCGGCGCGGAAGTCCACCTCGGCGGGGTTGTAGTACCGGAACCACTGGGCGGAGAACAGACAGGCGGCGGGGTCGATGGGCTGGTTTTGCATTTCCGAGTTGAAGGCGGCGTCCCCCTCCGTCAGCCGCATGAGCCGCAGATCGTAGTAGCTGAGTTTTTCCGGCCAGAGGACTTTGGAGCCTGCCAGCATTTCCTTGCGGTGCTTGAAATAGAAGGCGTGGGCGGTTTTTTCCCGGTCGGGGTCGGCGAGATCCGAGGCGAGGCGCTCCCAGTCCGTCCACAGGGGGGAGGTGGCGTCGGACAGAACGGCCCGGTATTTCCGGCTCTGGAAGCCGGGGTTTTCCAGCAGGCCCGCCAGAAGGGAATCGTGGTGCAGGATGGTGCCGATGACGAGGATGTCCGTGTAGCTGTCGCCGGACTTGCAGACTGCCTTCCAGAACCAGTCGGCGGTCTTTTGCCGCTGCTCCGCCGTGCGGACGCCCTCGTCGTTTTCGATGTCGTCGCAGAGGATGAGATCCGGGCGGCGCTCGTAGTTGCGCCGTCCCCGCAGCTTCTGGCCGCTGCCTACGGCGTCGATCCGGCAGCCGTTGGAGAGCAGGATGGAGCCGGTCTTCCAGGTTTTGCCCGGCTGCTCGCCGAAGTCCGCTAAGATGCGCTCGTTGGTTTCCAGCTCGTTTTTGATGGCGTCTAAAAAGCTGACCGCCTGTGCTTCGGTGTCCGAGACCAGCAGGATGTAGCGCTTGTAGCCGAACAGGGCGGCGTGGAGGACGTTTTGCAGGCTCATCACGGTGCTTTTGGCGTGGCCCCGGGGGGCGGCGATGGCGCTGCGGGTGCCCTTTTCCGTCAGCATGGCGGCGCAGTCCGAGACCGGGTCACGGTTTTTCATCACCCGCCTGCGCCACAGGGCGGACAGCTGGCGGTGAAAGGGGGGCGAGCGGCGGGTGAAGTAGTGCGCGAGGTAGTAGCTGCCGAACTCCGCCGGGTCCCGGGCCGCTTTCCGAAATGTTTCCGTGGTCAACAAGAGAACAGGACTCCTTTCATAAAGATAGGAGCGTGTCGAAAAAGCCTTTTCGCCCCGTTAACAAGTTTTCAGAACTTTTATGAAGTTCTGAAAACTTAGGATTTTAATGGCGCAGGACACCCCTCTTGGGTTTCCCGCGCACACCCTTCCTTTCCGTTGCGGAGAAGATGCCACCTTGTCGACAGACTCAGGAGAACCGTATCACCGGAGGGGGATGGGCGCTTGTGAAGGAGTTCCCTGGAAAAGCCGTTCTGTCCATGGCGGCTCAGGGCGGTTTGTTGCATGGGGGCGTGCATCAGACAGGAAAAAATTTTTTCAGCGGAGAGCGGGACGAGGGGACGAATGGGCGGAAACCCTGTCATTGCAAGGGATACAGGGTTCGGCGGCGCAAAGAGGGGCGGTCCAGAAAAGCGGCGGCACATTGGGGCGGGCAGATTGCAGTTGCGAAGCAGTGGGATTTATGTTAACCTAAGAAACAAGACTTTCCGAGCGGACGCTGATGGGGGCGGTGCTCCGGCGGTGTTGTGCGCTTTTTATGGGGCGGCATGGCCGGGGTCGTGAGGAAGGGTCGTAAAATAAAAAAAACGCGCCTTTCGGCGCGGGATGGGACATACATGATTTTTGGCGAGAGCGTATTGGGAAAGCTGGCCATGACTTTTTTGATGGCCATGGTTCCGGTGGTGGAGCTGCGGGGGGCGATTCCGCTGGGGGTGGCCGCCGGACTGCCGCCCGCCGTGGCCGCCGTCACGGCGATGGCGGGGAATCTGACGCCGGTACCCTGCATTTTGCTGCTGCTGCGGCGGGTGTTCGCCCTGATGCGGAAAAGCGCGTGGCTGGGGCCGAAGGTGGATCGTCTGGAACGGCGGGCGCATTTGAAGGGGCGGACGGTGCGGAAGTACCGGACGCTGGGACTGGTGCTGCTGGTGGCCATCCCCCTGCCGGGGACCGGTGCGTGGACCGGGGCGCTGGTGGCGGACGTGCTGGATATTCGTATGCGCACCGCTCTGCCAGCCATCGCCGCCGGGGTCGTCATCGCCGGGTGCATCACCACGGCTGTGACCTGCGGCGTGGCGGGGCTGATGTGAGGGGCGGTAAAGGGGGAATATCAGGAATTATTGCTATTAAAATTAGTTGCGATAAAGAAGAATCTTCTTCCGGGGACGGAGGGAGGTTCTTTTTTTTGCGAGTGGTCTGAGCGGGGACGGACGGGGACGTATTTTGGGGGAGCGGATGGGAGGGTCACGAGGGGATGGACGGAGGGATGGGCGGGAGATATGGAGACGGATGGGGCGTCGCGCTTTTGGGAAACGGTTCCCGAGGCGGGGCGTTTTTTTTGCGCTATTGTGGGGTTATAGGGTCTGAAAGCCCCAGAATTTGAATACCGGAGGTATAATTATGGCATTTGATTACGCAAAGGCATACCAGCAGTTCATTGACGAGGAGTTTGCGGCGGCCTCCGCTACCGCGTGGATGATCCCCGAGGCGGGGAAGGTCCGCTTCACGGGGGGCCGGGACATTGAGATCTCCACCCTCTCCACCACAGGTCTCGGCAACTATGACGCGGGCAAGGCCGACGGCTCCGCTTACCCTCAGGGCACCGTGACCAACAGCTGGAAAAGCTACACCCTGTCCATGGACCGCGGCGTGAAGTTCTCTCTGGACCGCACCGACCCCAACGACACCGGTTTTCTGGTCACCGCCGAGAACGTCATCCGTGAGTTTGCCCGCAACGCGTTGGTGAAGGAGCAGGACACCTACCGCATCCACCGCCTGTACGAGCTGGCCAACGGCGACGCGGCCCACAATACCACCCATATCGTCTCCGCCGCTCTGACCAAGACCAACGCCATCGCCACCGTCAGCGGCCTGTTGCAGACCGTCCGTGATGACGCGGAGGAGATGGACGGCTATGTGGCCCTCATCAGCCACAAGCACAAGACCGCCTTTTTGGAGGCCGCCAACGGCACCTATCACGACATTTCCTTCGGCAACGCCGTGTCCATCAACGGCGTGACCTATGAGAACGTGATGATGCTGGACGATCTGCCCTGCGTGTTCGTGCCCCAGAGCCGCATGAAAACCGTCATCACCGTCCAGAGCGGCGACAGCGATCAGGGCGGCATCGTGGCGGGGGAGAACGCCAAGGACATCGCCTGTCTCATCACCCACTGCGAGACGCCGCTGGCCGTGAGCAAGCTGGACGCCATCAAGCAGTTCGGCCCCCAGGAGAACCAGCTGTTTGACGGCACTTCCATTCAGGCCCGCTATCTCTACGATCTGTTCGTGCCCGGCAAGCGTCTGGCCTCCATCGGCGCTGTGGTGGCTCCCTGATGAGCGGCGCGGACAAGGCGGCCGCCATTCGGGAGAAGGCGGAGCGTCTGGCGGGCCGCAGTCTCGGTGAGAACGGGGACGCGCTGACGGAAATGGCCATGGAGCGGGCCTGCGCGTGGTGCGGACGGGAGGACATCCCGGAGGCCATGGAGCAGGCCGTGGCGGCGCTGCTCCTCGACATGGAGGGCCGGGAGGCCGCCGTGAAGAGCGTCACCCGGGGCGACACCTCCGTGACCTACGCCGTCTCCGACGGGCAGTCCGCCGCGTTGGCGGGGCTGGCCCCGTGGCGCAAGCTGGGGCGGCTGAAGGAGGGGTGAACCGTGACGGACAAAGCCTTGGCGGACATTCTCGCCCGGACATATGCCCACCGTGTCACGGCGTTCCGTCCGCTGACGGAGGGTGAGGAGCGGCTCTGCGAGGCCGCTCCCTGCGCCCTGAGCCGCTCTGAGCACACCAGCGCCCCCACGCCGCCGTCCCTTTCCGCCGCTTGGCCGGAGGCGCTGTACCGGCTGACCCTGTACACCCGCCCGGAGCTGGCCTTTCGGCTGGGCGACCGGGTGGAGGTGACGGACGAGGGGGGAAGCGTCTGGATGGGGCGCACCTCCGACAGCTTTCGGTATGACAGCCATTGCGTGACGGTGGTGGAGATCAGTCATGTGGGGGCCCCCGGCGGAACCCAGCAAAGCGGTTCCGCTGGGGAGAGGAGGAGCAGCGAAATGAGTGAGCTTTCGGCGGCAGCCGGAAGCGAGGGATATGCAGCTTGCTCCGACGATGGACAAGTCTCACGTGAGACAGGAAAGGAGGGGCAGGCGTGAAGGCTGTTCAGGACAGTGTGGCGGCGTATTTGCAGGCGTGCACGGGCGTCCGCACCGTGGCGGACCGGACGAGAGCGCGGGGGGAATACCCCCTGCTGGCGGTGTCCGTCCGGGAGGACGGGACGGTATTGGTGGACGGCGGACGGCAGGCGGAGCACACCTACCGGGTGACGGTCTCCGCCGCATCCGACCGGGAGCGGGACGGAAACACCGCCCTGCTTTCCTCCCTGACGCCGGTTCTGCTCCGGGGCGTTCCCATGGGGGAGCGGACGCTGCACCCATTGGAACTGAAAACCGAGGGCGAGACGCTGACGTTCACGGTGGAACTGTGCGTGCCGCTGCCCCAGCCGGAGAAACCCGGCATGGAGCCGCCGGGACGCATGGCGACCCTCAATTTGGACATTTGACAAGGAAATCTTTGAAATTTGGAGGTATTTATGGGTCTTCCTGAAATTTTTATCAGCTTTCAGACGGCGGCTGTGTCCGCCATCACCCGTTCCGCCCGGGGCGTGCTGGCGGTGGCGGTGAAGGACGCCACCGCGGGCGGCGCGGCAGAGGCCGCGTACAAAAGTCTGGCGGAGGTGCCGGAGGACAAGTTCTCCCCTGAGAACTACCGCCTGCTGAAGCTGGCATTTTTAGCCGCGCCTACCAAGGTCTGGGTGCTGCGCGTGGGCGAGGACGCGGAGAAAACCTATCAGGCGCTGGAGCGTCTGCGCTTTGACTGGCTGGCCGCGCCCGGTCTGGATGACGCGCGGGTGATGTCCTTTATCAAGACCCTCCGAAACGGCGGGCGGGGCGTGAAGGCCGTGGTGGCCAACGCCACAGCCCCCGACTGCGAGGGCATCGTGAACCTGTGCGTGTCCGGCCTGACGCTGGAGGACGGCGCGATGGAGGCAAAGGATTACGCCGTCCGTGTGGCGGCGCTGCTGGCGGCGCTGCCCCTGACCCGCTCCGCTACCTACGTCAACCTGCCGGAGGTGGTGGGCTGCGACGCACTGGCCGAGCCGGACGCGGACGTGGACGCGGGCAAGCTCATCATCGTCCCCGGCCGGGAGGGCTACCGTCTGGGCCGCGCGGTGAACTCCCTGACCACGCTGACCCCGGACAAGGCCGCGCCTTTCCAGAAGATCAAGATCGTGGAGGGCATCGACCTGATCCGCGGGGACATCGCCAAGGCCTTTGAGAGCGGCTATGTGGGCAAGGTGCTCAACGATTACGACAACAAGCTGCTTCTGGTGACGGCCATCAACGCCTATCTCAAGGGGCTGGAGGGGGATGTGCTGGACAAGACCGCCGACAACCGGTGCTTTGTGTCTCTGTCCGGGCAGAGAAGCTATCTGGAATCCAGAGGGACCGACACCTCCGACATGAAGGACACCGACATTCTGAAAGCCAACACCGGCAGTCAGGTGTTTCTGGAGGCCAAGCTGACCTTCTGCGACGCCATGGAGGATCTGGCGCTGGTTATCTCCATGTAACCCATCGGACGAACGTGAAATAGGAGGAACGTATGAGTAATTTACAGGCAAACCGCACCCTCTCCGGCTCCTTTGCCGAGGTCTGGGTGGACGGCGCGCGCATCGCCGAGCTGTCCCAGCTGACGCTGACCGTCAAGGTCCAGCGGGAGAAAGTCCAGTTCGGCATGGACGTGGATTCCAAGATCACCGGCTACGCCGGCGAGGGCACCATGACCCTCAAGCAGGTCTACACCCGGTTCTACGAGGTGCTGGAACAGGCCAAGCGGGGCCTTGACAAGCGCTGCACCATCACCACCGCCCTGAAAGACCCGGATGCCGCCGACGGCGGCGAGGAGCGGTACAGCATCGACAACGTGGCGTTTACCGAACTGCCCTTCATGAACTACAAGATGGGCGAGGTGAACCAGCAGAAGCTGCCCTTTACCTTCCGGCCCTCCGATCTGGTGTGCCTGGACAGCATCCGGGCCGCTGACTGATGGCGCTGGCGGACGTCCTGCGGGAGCGTGTCTCCCGCAGGGGCCGCACCGCTGAGGTGGCATGCGGTCTGCTGGGGACGGTGACGGTGGAGGCCCTGCCGCCCAGAGAGTGCGCAGCCCTCGGACTGCGGGACGGCGGGCGGGCGCTGTTTTACGCCGCCTGCCGGGACTTGCAGACTGCCGGGGAGACCTTGCGCCGGGAGGGGCGGCTGTTCACTCCTGCCGAGGTGACGGCCTACGTGTCCGACGAGGAGGCGGCGGCCGCTGCACGGACGGTTTTGGCGCTCAGCGGCGTGACGGCGGACGGAGACGGCCCATCGACAAAAAGCGCGGAAGTCCGACTTGGTGACGTGCAGAAGAACGGGGCGCATTTGGCAGTTGATGCGCCGTCCGAGGAGGAAATCCGACTTGCTGACGTGCAGGAAAACACGGAAGTCCGACATGAGGACGTGCGGAAAAAGGTGGGTCAAAAGGCCGAAGTCCGACTTGGTGACGTGCGGAACGATGCGCCTCATTTGGCCGCAAACACGCCGTCAGCAAGGGAATTCCGACTTGCTGGCGTGCAGGAAAACGAGAAAGTCCGACTTGGCGACGTGCGGAAAAAAGCAGGTCAAAAGACGGAAATCCGACTTGGTGACGTGCGGAAACCGGACGGTACGGCGGCAGATGGACAAGTCTCACATGAGTTTTTCGGCGGGGACGGTTCTGACCGGACAGACCCTATCTTGGGTGGTGTTTCCGATTTTGTACCACAAAATCTTGCGTTGTCCGAGGAAAATGACCGGTTTTCGGCACCTTTGGAACTGTCCGGGAACACTGAGAAAGTGTCCGGGCGAGGGTCGAATCTGCACGAATCTGAGTCGGAAGTCGAGGAAACGGTGCACGAAACAAAGTCGGATTTGACGGCAGAGAAACGAGGGGGCTTGCACGAAAGCAAGTCGGAAGCCGGAGAAGCGGTGCACGAAACGAAGTCGGAATCGGTGGAGCGGTTCGCCGAGGGACTGCTGGAGGGCCTGCGCCGTGCCGCCGCTGTGAGATAGGGGGTTTTCTATGAACACCAGAACCGTTTTGCTTTGGCACAACAACGGTGAGGAGCGCATCTACTTTACAGTCAATCCCGCCCGGCTCACCGTCACCCGGCCCAATGAGAACCGGGTGCGGAGCCTTGCCATGGGCGGGACGGTGAATATCTGGGGCGGACGGGGACTGCGGGAGGTCAGGCTGACCACGTTCCTCCCCAGCGCCTACTCGCCTTTTTTTGACGGAAAGGAGCCGGAAAGCGTCCTCGCCATGCTGAAAAGCTGGCAGGATTCCGGAGATCCCGTGCGGCTCATCATCTCCGGCAGCGACATCAACGACGCGTTCCTCATCGAGGATGTGTCCGAGACGCTGGCGGAGGGGGACAGGGACGTGGGGCTGACTGTGACACTGCGGGAGTATAAATTCAAGTCGGCACTGGCGGCTCTGGCCGGGGGGAGCGGCGGAAGCGGCTCCGCACCTGTCCGCAAGCGGACGGACGAGCGGGTCACGCCCCAGACCTACACCGTCAAAAAGGGGGACACCCTTTGGGACATCGCCTGCCGCTTTTACGGCGACGGGACGAAGTGGGGGCGCATCGCCGCCAAAAACGGCGTGACGAATCCCAGGAAACTGCAAATCGGAAAGGTGCTGACGCTGTGAAACTGCTGATCGGACAACAGATGGTCATGCCCGCTCTGGAATCGGTGCGGCTGGGCAAGACCCGGAACGAGGCGGCGGCGTGTCTCACCGCCACGGTGCTCATCGCCCCGGCGGACACCTACTTTTTGAAGCTGTCCGTGGCGGTGGGGGACGTGGTGCGGCTTCTGGATGACGGCGGGAAGGAGATCTTCCTCGGCAGCGTCCATGAACTTGACCGGGACCCGGAGACCGTGACCCTGACGGCCTATGACCGGGGGGTGTATCTGCCCCGGAATGAGCTGTACGGCGTGTACACCGGGACGGGACGGCAAATCGCCGGGAAGATCGCTGGGGAATTGGGTATCCCGCTGGGGGCCGTGGAGGATGACGGCCTTTACCGCACCATCGTCACCGGGCCGGGGGAGTCTGCGTTCTCCATCCTGCGCAGAGCCGTGGGGGAGGGGCGGGAGATCGCCGTCCGGGACGGGGCGCTGACCGTGACGAAGGGGGGCGGCGGGGCCGTTTCCCTGAAGCCGGAGCGGGTGCTGGAGGTCTCCGGGCGGGCGTCCATGGGAAACATGGTGAACCGGGCCGTGGTGACGGGCCGGAACGGGCGCGTTCTCGCCGCCGCCCAGAATACCGGGGATATCACCGCCTGCGGGCGGTTCCAGCGGGTGATGGGAAAGAGCGGCGATCCGCAGGCGCAGGCCAGGGCCGCGCTGCGGCGGCGCAGCCTGTCCGCAAGGGTGACGGTGCTGGGGGATCTGTCCCTGCGGTGCGGCGGGCGGGTGGAGGCCCACCGGCCCCAATGGGGACTGGAGGGGGTTTATGACATCACCGCCCACGAGCACCGCTGGGAAAAGGGCGTGTTTACCACGTCGCTGAGTTTGGAGGGAGTTGAGACATGAACGTTTACAGTGAACTGCTGGAACTGCTGACGCCGGAGCGGAAGGACGCCCCGGCGGGGCTGTTCGGCACGCTGACGGCGGTTTCGCCGCTGACCGTTACCGTCCGGGGGACGGCGCTGACCGAGGGGCTGTTTTATCTCCAAGGGACGGTATTCTGTGAGGAGGACATCGGCAGGGAACTGGCGCTGCTGTCCTGCGAGGAGGGCTTTTGGATCCTCGGCTTTGTGGGAGGTGGGGGCGCATGATCTTTCCCGATTGGGGCACAGCCCCCGACACCGCACCGGAGGAAACGCTGCCGCTGTTCCGGGAGTGGGCCGTGGACTGGGAGAACCGGTGCTTTGCCCTGCGCCGGGGAGAGCCGTATCTGGTCAGCGGCGACGAGGCGTTGAAAATTTGGGCGGCACGGGCGCTGCGGCCGGAAAGCCAGCGGTTCCGCTACACCGCATGGTCGGCGGACTACGGCAACGAGCTGACGCTGCTGCTGGGCGGCTGCGTGGATCAGGGTATTCTGGAAAGTCAGGTGCGGCAGTATGTGCGGGACGCGCTGCTGGCGTGTCCCTATATCCGGGAGGTAGACGGGTTCTCCTTCTCGAAGAAGGGGAGCCGGGTGGAGGCCCGGTTCACCGTGCACACCGTCTATGAGGAGTTTACCCAGAAAACGGAGGTTTCGATCAGATGACCAAGGAAGAAATGCTGCGGCTGCTGACAGCCGCCTACACCGGCCCCGGCAGCGCCGCCGAGGGCACCTTTGCCGGAGACGTGCTCCGCTCCTGCGCCGACGGAATGGCGCAGCTTTGGAGCATGGAGATCGACGGACTGGAACGGCGGGCCTTTGTGTCCTCCGCTGTGGGGGAGTGGCTCACCGCCGTGTGCGCCGACCGCGGGTGCGTCCGCAAGGAGGGGGAGACGGACGAGGAACTGCGCGCCCGGACGCTGGCGGCGCTGGCCGCCACCCCCGCCTCCGGCAACGCCGACCACTACGCCGCGTGGTGCGGACAGGCGGCGGACATCCTGCGGGTGAAGGTGCTGCCTCTGGCAAGAGGAAACGGCACCGTGGACATCGTGGCGGTGGGCCGGGAGGGGAAAGCCCCCGGCGAGGCCGCCATCCGGGAGGCCCAGGCCGTCGTGGACCGGGAGCGGCCCGTGGGCGCGGACGCGAAAGTGATCGCCGCCGCTGAGACGGCGGTGAACGTGGCGGCGTCTGTGACGCTGATGGACGGCGGCAGCTTGGAGGGCGTGAAAACCGCCTTTTCTCAGGGCTTGACCGCCTTTTTCCGGGACAACGCCCTGCGGACGCGGGTGGTCAGCCACGGCAAGGCCCTGCGTCTGCTGCTGGACTGCGCGGGCGTGGCGGATGTGTCCGGCTTCACCATGAACGGCAGCGGCGACAGCCTGACGCTGACGGAGGGCGCTGTGCCTGTGGTGGGCACGCTGACGCTGACGGAGGTGAAGGCATGAGACTGCCGGAGTTTTTGACGGAGCTTTCCCCCGTCCGGGAGACGCTGGCGGCGCTGGAGCAGGGGGAGAACGCCATGGCGGAGGCCGTGGCGGAGAAGAACGGTCAGGTGTGCGTGGAGACCGCCACCGGAGGGCTGACCCTGTGGGAGCGGGACTACGGCCTGCCCGTCCGGGAGGGGGCCGCGATGGAGGATCGCCGTGCCGCCGTCCGGGCCGCCATGGCCGGGGGGCGCACCCTGACCCCCGCCTTTTTGAAGGAGCTGTGCGTCACGCTGGGCGGCGGCGACCGGGGCGAGGTGGAGGAGGACTTCGCCCATTGGAGCGTCACGGCGCTGGCGGTGGGCGCGGGGCGTGTTCCGGCGGACATTCCGGCCCTGAAACGGGCGGTGGAGCGGCTGAAACCCGCCCACCTGTCGGTGACGGTGCTGCCCACGGCGGACTTGACGGCCCACCGCTGGGAGGCGGTCACCGGCGGTGTGATGATGGAGGTCTGGGGGTAAGGGAAACAGGCGAAGCGCCGCCGGGGGAGATTTGCGCGACGGTAGGGAAGGGTGTGTGCGGGAAACCCAAGAGAGGTTTCCTGCACCATTGAAATCAAATATTTTCAGAACTTTTACAAGTTCTGAAAATAAGGGCAACGGGGAGAAAAGATTTTTTCGACCCGTTGCGCCCCCGGTTTTCGGGGGCAAAGCACACGGAAACCGACTGGGCCGACGGTGGAAGGCGAAGCGCCGCCGGGGGCGGATGTACGCGGAAAAGGGAGATCAAGACCTCTTATAAGAAACCTCCCCGGCCGAAGGACTGAAAAGCCGCCATTTGGCGGCTTTTCTCATGGTTTCCTGTCTTTTGGAATCTGCGGTATTGGTTTTTGGTGTAAACACATTTTGCAAAAATCCAGTTTTCCCATGCGCTTTGTTTGGTGAGCTGCTTGCTGCCTACAGCCGCATGGATCGCTGACGCTGGCCACCCTTGTCTGCAAGCACACTGGGGAGGCGTACTACCAACGCCCGGCTGCGCTTGACGGCTGCCTGATGCGATGATAGAATGCGCTTGAACGCTATCTGAGAGGAGATAGGACATGAGCAACTTGCCCCAAGAGGATTACGATTACGCCGAGGTCATCGGCCGCAACCTGCAGCGTCTTATCAACGAGCGCGGAACCACGCAGGCGGCCATCGCGCAGAAGCTCGGCATCGCCCGTTCGGGCATCAACAAGTACGTGCAGGGCGTATCGTCGCCCAGTCCCCGGAATATCGTGCGCATCTCACGGGCTCTCGGAGTCACCGCCGATGAGCTGCTGCGTGTAGACAGCGCCCTCCCGCAGGATGGGGAATGGAACCCGCGTGACTATATTGCGGACAACGTCGACAAACTGACCGATGTTCAGGCGGACAACATCGCGGACACCATGCGAGAGTATATTACGCTCGGCAAGGCCCGTAAGCTGTTCATTGACAATGTTTAGGTTCATCCGACGTCACTGGCTGCCTATCGTGATGCTGCTGATGCTGGCCGTGGGCTGGAATCTAACCTACACACCCACCGGCAGCATGGAGCCGACAATCAAGCCGTGGCATATATACCGCTGCGTCCGGTGGCCGTTTGCGCCGGAACCGGAACGCGGAGATATTGTCCTGTACCGCGACGGCTGGCGGGTATATTGCAAGCGGCTCGTGGGGCTCCCCGAAGATATCGTGTACATCCATGACGGCATCGTGGAGACGCCGGACGGCGTGCTGGATGGGCCTGAGACGCAGCCTCCCGGCACGTGGAACGTGGGGGATGATGAGATATTTGTATTGGGCGATAACCGTGCCAACAGCCTCGACAGCCGCTATGCGGAGACGCTGCCAAAGTATCACAATATCATCGGTATTGTTCTCCCATGATGTTACACAACGATTGTTCCGTTATTGGAATGATACAAAAAATATAAAAATTTTTGTCAAAAACGCTTGGCAAACGCTCGAAAATACGCTATACTATAATCAACAAAGCAAAAGGGCCAGTCCACCGGCGGAAACCGGGGCAGGGCCGGCACGATTAAACCCCCACTGACACTACAGAGGGCGGCATCGTAGTTATATCCCCATCCACCATTGCGTGGGTGAGGGTAGCTATGGTGCCGCCCTCTTTTTTTGCCCACGCGCCGGAAAACGAAAGGAGCAATCCAATGAAAAAGCAGAAAAACGCGAGGGCGGGCGCCTGAAGTGGGCGAAGAACCCGTTCGATGGCGGAACGCAGGTTGACGGCGATACACCTGCCGCCGTTGGGCGAGCTGCTGTAGCACATTTTGGCCTCGACGACTTCGTCGCTGCACACGCACGAGCCGCCACCACAGGGCTGTCCCGCATGATACCGGCCACAGTAAACCACATGGCCCGATGCATCGGCAGCTGGCACACGCAGGACGAGGTGATCGCCATGGGCATAAACGACCTGCCGTATGTGCAGTACTGCACTATGGACTGCTCTGCATTCGATGAGAGAGATTACCCGACGTTCATCGAGATAGCAAGCTCCATATCGTATGTGGCCGTTGCGTCGTACAAGTACTGCGTGGAACGTATGAACAAGGACGAAGTGACGGCGTGGATAAACCAGAACGTCACATATCACCCGGAGATTGTGAGAGAGGAGCTGCTGTTATGATTGAAATGCGTATTTACGGCATCGTGCCCGACGAGGGGCCGCAGGTGTACAACATCGCGCCGAACCTCATAGCAGAGATTCTGGACGGCTGCATCCCGCAGAGCTCCTCGGAGTTCCGTGACGTGTACGCAGCGTGGATGGATCGGTACGCACCGGGAGCTATGCCGCCTGAGGAGTGGACACCGGACCGCGTACCGCCGGAGTGGGCCGAGCAGTTCGAGCCGGAGGGCAAGCTGTACTTCTCTAAAGGCTCCGCTTTGATTGCCATGTGGCACAGGGAGGGGATCCGGGTTGTGCCGAATGTATGGGGGCTGGGAACGTGGATGATGGAAGCGGTTTGGCAGCCGCCACGGGAACAATAAAATAAGAGCCCGGAGTCACGGCTCCGGGAAATACGAGATCTCCCTGAGAGTCGTCCGGCCTGGGAGAGAGGAGGATTCCTATGGAAAATATTGTCGGATATATCTGCAGCACCCCCTGGGGCACCGTCTCGCGTACCACCCCCAGCCTTGGCTGGACGCCCGTTCTGCCTGCCATCCCCGACGGGTGGCAGGACGCCGGCACCGGCGCAGCCCCCACCGGATTCCGCATCATCGTGCGGCCCGGCACGCGTTTCCCCACCCTCTTTCCCAAGATGCCGCGCGCGGAGCTGGCGGCCGTCCACGCCCCAGACACGGAGCCCGGACGCTGGAGCCTCTGCTGGGACCACGCCAGCCAGAGCTGGGAGATGCGGCGGGGAGTCGCCGCTGAGGCGGCGTTCATCCGGAGCTGCTCCACCCCCGGCCTGGCCTGGGAAGCGCTCGCAGACTACTGCCTGGAGCATTCGGACGAGCTGGACGAGCTTGCACACACCGGCACGGCCTGGGCAGGATACCCGAGCGACTGGGCGGCGGCATCAGACGAGCTGATGGACGAGTTGCTGGGGGTGCTGCTATGAGTGCGCTTGCAGACCGGCATCTGGGGGAGGCGTTCGTCCGGCTCCGCCTCCGGCTGGGGCAGCTGCCGCCGGAATATCTGCGGCTGCCTGCCCTCATCCACGAGGGACTCACGCAGCAGATGCCGGACTATGCGGCTGCAGTGTGGCGGCTGGAGGGACTGCTGGGGCGAGAACTCAGCGGGGCATTGGATGAGGCGGCCTGCGTGGCGGCATACGCCGCGCTGGGGCTGCCGGGAAAAGTGGAAAAAGCCAAGGGTGTACCATAAAATTTTTCCGGTGAAGGCATTGAGGTGGCCCCAACCAAGGAGATCCACCTCAATGCGTTTTCATATTTGCTTTTAGAAGAAATTAGACAAGCGTGTCGTCCAGCAGGAAGTCGATGACGCCGACATTGAGAATGCCGTTATCATCATACCAACGCTTGCGGATATCGTGACGCACAATGATCTTCGGGAAAGAATCGCCGGTCAGCGCGAAGGGCTTATTCTCGGTGATGGCCTTTTCCTCTGTTCCCAATGCGTAGGCGGATTGAATGTAGGTCTTCTTGCCGCCGGAGGCTGCAATGAAGTCGATTTCCCGCGCGACCGGAGTGGTCCTTCCTTTGGCATTTTTCTCATTGCTATAGACGATGCCAATGTCAACGGAGCATTCACGGATCATCAGCTCATTGAAAATGATGTTCTCCGTGATACGCGTCATTTCCTGCTGACGGAAGCCGATGCGGGCATTTCGCAGTCCAATGTCCTCGCAGTAATACTTGTTGGGATAGTCAAAATAGCTCTTGCCCTTCACATCCCAGCGTTTGCATTCGGTAAGGAGGAAGGAATCCGATAAGTGATCCATATAGGCTTTCACGGTGTTCAGGGCAACGACATTCTCACCGCTGCGCTTCTGCACGGTGTTGATGGCGGCTGCAACCTTCGTCGGATTGGTCAGAGAGCCGATGGACGAACACAGCAGATCAAGAATCGCGGACAGCACATCCTCCCGCTTGATCTTCTTTCGCTCTACAATGTCCTTCAGATAGACCTCGGAAAACAACGATTTCAGATAGGCCATTTTAGCGGCATCGTTGGGGCGGGAGAGGATCAGCGGCATACCGCCGTAGAATGCGTAGTTGTCAAAGGCGTCCTGCTTATCACCGCCGACAGCCGAGTAGTATTCGGCAAAGGAAAGCGGATGCACACGGATCTCATCGCTGCGCCCCCGGAACTCCGTCAGGATGTCCGAGGACAGCATTTTGGAGTTGCTGCCGGTCACATAAATGTCTAAGTTGGACAAGGACTTCAAATCGTTGAGGGCGTCGTAAAAGGTGATCTTCTTCCCGTCCGGATTGTAGGGATTCGGAACTTCATCGGACATCTGAATTTCGTCTACAAAGAGATAATATTGGCCTGCGCTGTGTTCCACGATTTCCCGAACATGAGAGGCAAGCTCCAACGGATTACGATAGCGAATATCACGGGTCAAGTCCAGCTCAAAGGACAGAATATGGTCCTCGGCCACCCCTTCGCCGAGAAGGTAATTCTTGAACAATGTGTGCAGCAGATAGGACTTACCGCAGCGGCGAATACCTGTGATGACCTTCACTTGACCATCCCACATAAAGGAAATGATTTTCTTCAAATAGCGATCTCGTTTTATTTCCATGATGCAATCTCCGTTGAAAACTTACCTGTATTATCTTACAACTTTTCAATGGACATTATACATCATTTTGGAAGAAAATCAAGAATCCCATTGAAATGTTCCTGGATTTATCCGATAACATTTCAACGAATAAGTGCCTATCTCAAAAGATGCTTTGTGCTGCAAGACTCGCATCGATTTTCGCGGTAGTAGTTAGTTCCCAAAACTTTTGGGGCTATAGAGGATAACGGATTTGCGGGGGCATCATGCTGGTACACATGATGTACTGCTTTCCTTTTTCCGCATGCTTCTGAAGCCCTAATTTACAAATGGTGCATAGATGTGCTATTGGCCGTTACCTGTCGTTTTCAAGATACTTCAATGAAAGACAAGTGATTTTTAGGAGTATTGTTTAGGGAACCTTTTTGCAAAATTCCGATTCAAAAGTTCCCTAATATATTTTAAAACGTCTTCCAACACTTCTCCCGCATGAAAGTCATGATGCTTCCGTCATCCCGCCCCTCATAATAACTCACCAGCAGGCGCTTGAACTCCGGCACATGGCTCTCTGGGATCACCAACAGACCGCCGCCCTTGGAGATCAGATAGTGGTTGGCGAAGATCACGGCGGCGCGCTTGTTACCGTCGTTGAAAATCTGCGTTTTCATGCAGTAGAGGCAAAGGCGGATGGCGACCTCCACAGGCTCTGCGGTGGATTGCAGAATGTCATCCAAATGTTCTTTGACCAACTGCTCAATGGGCAGGGGGGGGACATAGCTGGTGCCGCCAATGGTCACAGGAACGCCCCGGATACGACCGCCATTGGTGTAAAATCCCTCGTTGACCAGCTGAGCGATGTGGCAGAGAATGGAGTAGTCTGTGGGATAGGACACCACATCCTTGTCCATAACGAACTCCCACGCGTGCTTGAGATTCAAGATCTTCTGCACATCTGTTGCCGTCATGCCATTGACTTGACCGTTTTCGATAATGTCCTCCGTTTGCGGGAAGGTAGTCGCCACGCCTTCCAGAACAGCCTGATCGTAGATATTTGCCTTCATATTGGCGCGGGCGAAGTCAATATTCAGTATGACCCGGTCGGACAGCTCTGATTCCGTGTAGCCCTGCTGAGCCAACTGCTTCTCGATCCGCCGGATCTGTTTTTTCAGTTCTCTGGCTTCTCTGGCATTTCGCAGCAGCGTCTGGTAGAGGGTATCGGAATAGACATCCACATACTCGGACATCAGCCGGCTGGCGATTCGTTTGCGGATATAGAGATATTGCTTGCCGCCTTGCTCCTTGATCTCTGGGGAACCATCATAGGGCAGCAGGTTCAGCCGTGCCTGATAGTCAGCCTTTTGCTGCAATAACTCCCGGATCTCGGGATAGTTGTTTTCCATGGGTGTGTCCTCCTTATAGGGAACTTTTATGGAGTTGATTTTATCAATTTGTTCCCTAAAAATCAAGTATATTCTGTCGAACGGCCGAAACAGCCATACTCCGTGCGAAAGCTAACGGTCAAACATTACGTTTGCAGTAAATAAAGTGTGGTCGTCAGATAACGTGTCATATATACCCCTCTTGCAATCAAATCTGTGTGTAGAAAAACGTGCCGCATACCAATATGTGTTGCATATGGTGTAAGCTTAACATCTACAGTGGATTATAAGGATGATTGATGAGATATCCGGCCGGTGCAGGCGACGCTGGAGGGGCTGTTGCGGATCTGCCGGACACTCCGCAGGGAGGGGCGCGCCGGATGAGATGGCTGCATCTGAGTTCCATCATCCTGGGGATATGATGTATCGGGATCATGGGATTGGTTAAGTATCTGGGTTTCCCGCCGTAATGGTGGGAGGCCCGGACTTTTTTGCTTTCGAGCCGATTCTTCAGAACTGAGTGATAGAGGGAATTTTACGGTCAGATCTGAATCATCGCTCAGAACTGACCGCAGGGCTCACCCGCAAAAGCAGACGAAGACACACAGAGGGAACAGACCCCCAGCAGCCAGCAGAAGCGCCTACAACGGGCCGTTTTATAGGGAAGGGCATAGGGCGTTTGAGCGGCGATAGCGGCGGCTGGCGTTTATGGAAAGATCGGCGGCATGGCTTCACGCTCAGAACTGAGCATACATCATTCTGAAGTGGGCAACCCGGCAGGTCGAGCTGTTGGCGGAGGATGGGGATGTGTCCAAACACACCGACCATACTGGCTGGATGGCAATCGGAACAGCGCAGGAGTTGACCAGCATCACCAGTTCTGGCAACTACTACCTGACCGGCGATGTGACGCTTACCGAAAACGAAGCATGGAAGCCCGCGGACGGCGTGGTGCTCTGCCTGAACGGCCACAGCATCACAAGCGAGCGATCCGTAAATTCCATCATTGTTAAGCAGAGTGTCACATTCACCCTGACCGACTGCAAAGGCATCGGCACGATTCCTAATTTTAACATCGCCATTTGGCATGGCGGGTTATCATTGATCGTATCTAAACAGCATGAAAAAGCAGCGACACCATGTGAACCAGCCATGATGTCGCTGCCTAATTTTATTTTCGGATGAGGAATTGGATCCCCGCCGCAGGAGTCTTTGTGCGGCGTGTGCCGCTGCGGCCAAGAACCATGACTTCGGCGTTCTGGCCGGGCAAATGCTTCAGGGAAATGGAATAGGTCCCGGCCTGCGTAAAGGCTTCTTTGGCTGCTTGAGCGTTTGGTCTGTCAGCCGCCAGAGGGTTGCTCGATCACAGGCTGTGTCCTCCCATCATGCAACCCACTTACCAGCGCGGGAAATCAATTTGCCTGTACGCTCATACCACTTCTCGGTATGGTAGATCCTTGCCTCCTGAACGTGACCGGAGAGCACCTCTGTTTTGGTGAGCTGAGATGCCGACTTCCAATCTCCGTTGAAAACATAGGTGGCATTATTGACCTCATTGCATTCAAAGATGTACAGGTTCAGCGCCGTAAAGCCGTAGACCACATAGCCCCAGAAGTTTTGAGAGCCAAGGACGCAGAAGTCGGGAGCCATGTGCCACAGATGTTCGTGACGCTGGCGGATAACAGTCTGCTGTCCTTTGGGTTTGCGCTCTACGATCTTGTCGATATACGCTTCCCAGTCATTCTGAAGGCTGGTTCCCGGACGGAGGATCTCCCAAGGGACCTCCGTTTGCTTTACAGGCGGCACCGCGGGAGCGCGTTCGGCAGTCCAGACTTCACAACGTCCCAGCATCTCCAGCGCAATATTCATAGCCGCCTTGATGATGGTAAAGCTGCTGTCGGTGTTCAGCAACAGCGGGGAGTAAAGGACGCCGTTTTCGATGATGAAGGCAAGTTCTGTGGGCGGGACCAGCTCGCGCTGATAACACCAACGACTTTGCCAACAGGTTCCATAATGGTCATTTCCATGCCAATCCACAATGTGGTAGTCATGCTCAAAGGACCGTTTCTCTTTCGGCAGATCTCTGAGGACCTTCCATTTGCCGTTGGCGTTCAGGGTCGTTGCAGCCCTCCGTGGGATCGGAATCCGCGCCGGAGAGTCGGGAAGAAGGCCGTAAAACTGAAGACGCGGGTAGTCCTCCTCCGCCAGCGGTACGGCGATATAGAATTTATCGCCGGGGTGCAGCGCATAGAGGTAGCGCTGCGGGTTAATGATACGTTTGCGGGTGATATCCATATGATTTCACTCCTATTTATAAAAAATTTACAAACAGAAAAAGCCCGGCTTGTACCTGCATCTTGTGCCCATAGTCATGCTATGAGCACAAGATGTGCAGGATTGCCAGACCACCCGAAACGTGATATAATCTTACCGTGTAAGCAATACGGCGACTGTATCAGTTTCGACTGGTCTATGCGTCAAACACAGGAGAGTGGCATCCGACGACTGGTACTCGTTGGATGTCGCTCTTTTTCATTTCCTGAGTTGTACTTATTTGAGATGCGCCTCATCAATTACGACGATCAACGTTTGCGTTTCCTCGTCATACTCGGCAATGAACTGCTTCGCCTTGGTCAGAAAGTCGATCTTGCTGGTTCTGGAGAGGTGCTTCATAAAGTCTTTGGCGCCGATACGAATCCAGTCGTTTTTCACACGCGGCGCAAAATCGTAGCACGGTGAAGTGGTGTCTTCGCCTCTGGCGCGGACGCCGATGGCCTGCTGATCCGGATCGTAACCGATGATCACCTGATCTGGTGTGCCAAGCGATTCGATCGCGCCCTTGTTGAAGGCGATGCCGAAGGAGCTCAGCGTTACTGCGGGAGCGCCATTTTTCAGATAAGAAAAATCAAAATTATAAGCCATAAAATCACCTGCTTCTGAAAATGATTTTTCAGTGAAAATGAGTATATCACAAATGCGTGAAAAAAACAAGACAGAATGATTGACGCTGTTTTTTGGGAACGCGGAGAAAAATTGCCGCCCGTATCCTCTGCGCGTTCCAGGGGAGTGGGCGGCAGTTCTTTACCTTGGATATAGTATCATATTTTCTGCTTTGAAGCAACTGCTTTTCCGCAAAAACATGCTTTAAAAACGCATGATCATGACGTCTTTTGCTTGCCACTGACATTTTGACTGTGCAGCAGAAAATTTGCTCTGTGCGCTTCTGATTTTCGGCTCTTGCGCAGAGACCAAGATTTTTGGTGCCGTCAAGATTTATGCGCAAATTTATTTGCAGGCTCCGGCTGAATGAAGTCAGCCGGCAATGAAGGCGTTGTCCAGAGCCGCCTCCAGGTGCTTCATGTTCATGTATTTCTTGCAGCCCCACTGGGTACCTGCCACATGGCGCAGCCTCGCACAGACCAGCATCAGGGCGGAATTTCCGTCAGGGAATGTCCCCACCACGCGGGTCCGGCGGCGGATCTCCCGGTTCAGCCGCTCGATCACGTTGTTGGTGCGGATGCGCGTCCAGTGTTCGCTGGGAAAATCGCAGTAGGTCAGCGTCTCCTCAATGCCGTCCTCGACCTTCTTGGCAGCCTCCTTCAGTTTCATGGCGCGCAGCTCGGCGACCACGGCTTTCGCCTTCTCACGGGACGCCTTTTTGCTCTCCTGGGTGTGGATCGCCTTGAGCATTTTTGCCACAATTTTGACCTTGGATTTAGGCACAACAGAGAAAACGTTGCGGTAGAAATGCACCGTGCAGCGCTGATATTTGGCGTCCGGAAACACCTCGCCCACGGCCTCCAGCATCCCCATGCACTTGTCGCCAACGATGAGCTTCACGCCATTCCGTTTGCGTTCTTGCTGGCTTCGCCCTCTGGCAGATTGCAGGGAAACGTGTACGTGCTGTTTTCTGATGCAACATCTACGGGTGAAGAGGGAGTAATATACAAAAACGTATTATATTTCCACCGATTAAGCCGACACCATTTGATTTAGCTGACCGATAAAGATTTTACCCCCGTTTTGTTTTATAGTTTATATGCAAAGTTAAAGAAGATGTTGGAGGTGCAAATTATGATGAACAACACAAACCAGAAGGTGAAAACCGTCACGAGGATACCGGATTTCCTTCTTCGACTGAAAGGAAAGATAGACGCATTTTGCGGCGAGACGGTCGTGGATGCCAATGTTGCTAGATATTATGACCGCCTTTATGCGATTGAGCATGAAGAAGCGGCCTATACGGAGTTCAAGCTTCGCAAGGTTCGTATGAAAGCTGCGAACTGTATCTCGGCGATCAACGCAGGCAAAGCGGATATCGCGTCTTTGCCCTCCGCCGTGGAAGAGAAACATGATTCTGATGTGCGCGCCAATCTGAGAAATAGGAATGCGGCCAGTCGTATTGCGTCCAGCATATCTGCTTCGAGAAATGAGATTATCGAGGCACAGGAGTTGATCATATCCGCCAAAGTCATACTTGAACAACGTATTGGAACCATTAGGGATCTTGCGGAAGCAAAAATCCATGCTTACGTCACGGGCGTCCGATCCAACAAAAAACTGAGGGGATATGAAATTAAGGGCGGGAGTGTCAATAATCATGCGATGGAGGCCTATGAACAAGGGCACTGCGAGCTCGATGAGGCCATTCAGTGCGCCGCTTACGAGATTATCAAGGAGGGAAATTGAAATGTTCTTTCGAAAAAGGGTGAAAAGAGAAACGATTACTGGCAAGGGAAAAGAGGATACCAAGGCGCTGCACAAAATCTTCGATGTGCTCAACTACACGCCCGTCAGATATGGTTTCTTAAGTAGTTGGATTTTATTCACGGACACTGCACGGGAGGCACTTCGAAAAAAAATCAGCAACATATCTGCTGACAGCTTGAACGCCGGTGCAAAAACCAATGGGTACGTCTGTATGTTTGATCCCTGGATCGACGCAATGGCATTGCCGGCATTTTCCAACGGAAAAGAGCAGTATGAGAATCACATGTCGCTCATCTATCATCAGAAGGGTGTGCTTCAAGGTGAGATCGCCAAGGCGCGGCAGCAGCTTGATGATCTCCGGGGCGATTTGGCCGATCTTGATTCACAACTCACATATTACAAAGAACTGGAACAAAAACAGAAAGGGAGGGTTTAAAATGAAGGCAGTTTCACCGACTCAGCTTGATGCATACAGCCTGAGAAGCAGACGGGCGAAAAGCCTCCGCAGGCCTGAGAGCATCTTCAGCAGCAGTCCTCTCGCAAATATTCTTCTGCTGGCATTTATTCTCACTGATGCGGTCTGCTTCTATTCCATGTGGAACGTGATCATCAGCGAAGAACCGCTGCTTTTGATCATGCTCGCGTTATCGATTGCTATGGTTGTTGATATACCCATGGCAATTGCGGGTGTGGTCATGGCACAGGCGAGAGACGGACTGCGCGACAGGAAAGAGGCAAAGGCGATTGCGTTAGGATGTCTGGCAACATTTCTTCTTGCCTTTTCGCTTAGCCTTGTTCTCAGAATTGTAACAAAGGATCACACGATTTCCATCAGCAGCTCCGACTCTGGCCTCGTCGATATGATGACAGCTGAGAAAAACAGCAGCGAGGACTCTGCGATACCGCTCTGCGCAGCGATTTTCCTTGCTGCGATTCCGTGCTGCACATCGGCAGCATCTTATCTGGTCTCACTTGCTGTAAGCAGTTGTCTCTCAGATCGGATAAAAGATCTTGAATGTGAGCGCATATGCATTCAGGCGCATATCACGGAGCTTCAGCAGGCTTTGGCTGAATGTATGGATGTTGACGCTGAAATCGGGAATCTTATCGATCGCGAGAATGCCCTTTACGATGAATTCAATGCAGAGCTCACCGCTATGGTTGTCGGCGTAAAGGAAACAGCCCGTCTTCTTATGATGGAAAAGCTTGGTGATCCCGAGAGCATCTCTTCTATTACCGAATCAGCAGAGGCCGTAAGGGAAAGGGCTCAGCACACGGCGAAAACCAACCGAACATGTCTTGCGAGGCAAAAGCAGTTAAATAACTCCAATTGGGATATTGCGTAGAGAAAGGACTATCATATGAAAAAAGTTATCTCCGCTATTCTTGTGCTGCTCCTTGCAGCCACGCTCTCCACATTTCTTACCGGCTGTGGCAACGGGAATTGGTTCAAAGCTGCTAACGATAGCAAAGAAGAACCCATGGCAGTTTGCTTCGTTGTAAATAAGCACGCGAATGCCCCGGAAATCAGTGCCGCCCGCTTTTACGATTATGTGTACAACTGCTCCTATAATTATGGTTCGGTCGCAGCGGTAACCGTTGAAGGTGTCCCTCGTATGATCTGTGACTATAAGGTCAACCCGCCCGAAAAGCATGTGGATACCACAAAACGCCGGCAAATTGCTGCCAATCATGCTCAAACGATTCTTGCACAAATTGCAGCGGCGGAAGCGTCTACACCTGAGGCAGACAGGCTTACCGCACTTTCTATGAGTTCTGATGTTCTTGGGAGCAAGACCGAAGCGGTTAAACTGCTCTGCATTGATGATTCGTTTTTAAGCACGGCAGGGCTCTTGAATTTTGCGGCCTCTAATCTGCTGGAGCAGGACCCCGACAGTATTGTAGAACAGTTGAATGCACGATATGCCATTCCGGATCTAAGCGGCATTGATGTCCTGCTCCTTGGGCTTGGGCAGACCTGCGGCAGTCAGGCGGCTTTAGGCCCTACATATGAACATAAGCTCGAAGCCATCTGGACAGCAATCTTTAAAGCGTCGGATTGTGCCAGCCTGTCCATTGACAGAACGCCGCTCGGCAGCGATGAGCCTAAGAGTGAATTCCCGGTTTCGACGATTACGGTAATTACAGAGAGTCTGACATTCACAACGTCGGCAAAAATCAAGGCCGAAGAAACGGGGGGTGATGTTGAAATCCGGATGTCAGACGCACTCATCCCTGAGGTGGTCCGATTCGATGAAACGACAATTCAATTTGCTGGAGATTCTGATGCTTTTGTCGATTCGGAGTTCGCGTTTCAGACAATCGTACCTGTTGCCCAGATCCTTCGGGATAATCCCGATGTGAAGGTCGTATTGGCGGGAATGACAGCTTCGGTTGGCGGGGATGGTATTGAGCTGTCCCTGAAACGGGCCGAAGCGGTCAAAGCGCTCCTCACGTCAGCAGGTGCAAGCGAGGCTCAAATCAGATGTGTGGGACTTGGCCGCGCCGATAATTGTCTTCGCGTAAATGATCTTGATCCCGATGGAAATCTCATCGAAAGCATGGCTAAGATTAATCGATCTGTGTTCCTGTTTGCGGAGGGGAGCGATACGGCGAACAAACTCAACATTCACTAAGGGGGTGCATAACACATGACAGGAAACGCTCATTACACGGTTGATGCCAGAACTGGTTCTGTGAATTATAACGGTCCAAGCGAGATCACGCGGGGAAATCATCGGGGAATGCCGCCAAGAAACGACGCTTATCTGCCGGGAGATGAGCGCGGGCACCTGCAGGCGTCAAGCCTTAAGGGAGAGAATACACCTGTAAACGTCCTTCCTCAAAATGCAGATGTAAATCATAAGGGCTATTATGCCATGGAACAAGGTGAAAGAAATGCCCTGAGAGGCGATGCACAGATTTGCTCCGATAAAACAGCGTTTGTTTCAAATCAGCCCGGACGCCGACCGGACGCGTTCGTGGTCAACGATGCCATTACCTACGCTGACGGACAGAAAGAAACGATTCATATGAGTTTTCAAAACGAAGCGTATACGACGCAGGAGGCATGGAATGCCCAATCTGCCTCGCTTCCCGATACCTTTGATGTGCCTGATCCGGGAGATGGACTGCGCGGCTCTATGACCGCGGGGGAATACAGCAGCTTGATGACGGAAACTGACCAGGCATTGCCTGCAATCAGCGACGAATATGCACAGGCGGATTTCTCCGGTACACGATCTGACGCGCTTGATGCGGATACGGGTATAAATGCTGACGCTTCAGCAAACGATGCAGGAATTGCTTCGGACGCAGGGGAAAGCAGTGCAGACACGGGAGCGGACAACGGTGCTGATGCAGACAGCGGCGCAGAGGCTGACCCGGATTGAGGAGGGGGAAATATGCTTTATGAGCTTCCTGCCTTCCTCCGCGCGCCATCTCCGAACTGGCCCGCTGGAACAGGCAGTATTCCGGCAATTATGCCAGACGGCAGAGCTGCAGAGCTTCCGATCCTGAATGCAAGCATGCTTATAACCGGGACGACGGGCTTTGGGAAAACTGTTTTTACAAAAGCTGCGGCTCATGTGCTTTTTGATGCTGAACCCAGGCTGAAGGGACTCTTTTTTCAGACCAAACCGGACGATTTTACATCTGAATTTATGGAGCCCAACGATAAGATCATCACTTACAGTGCTTGCGCAGAGCATCCCGAAAACCACTTCCACTGGAATATGATCAAGGAGATCCGACAAAGTGCCGATAAAGAAGCAGAGATGAAGCAGATGGGGAATTGCCTGTTCGGCCATCTGCTTCAGGATAGCCGAAATCGCCTCTGGGCAGGAGCAGCCAGAGACACCTTCATCGCGTTTCTGCGCGTTATTGTGGACTGTTTTCAAGATTGTCCTTCCAACGGACGTGTAATTCAATTCCTGCGAAGCTCCAGTCTTACAGAGCTGCTGAACTATCTGTCCCGCCATCCAAGAAACCACTCTTTATTAAAAAACACATTTGGCTTTGAGCCATTGCACCCGGATAGCGGATACAGAGCACCAAGAAAAGCGGAGGACGTCATGTTTTTCTTAAATGACGTTCTGGAACTTTTCTCTGGCAACTTTGCCTCTGCAGACGGACAGGATACAGTTTGCGACTTTCTTCAGGGAAAACACTACAGGAACCTGTATCGCAGGAGGAAGCCAGCCGCCCGTTTGAATTGTATTTTTTGAAAAAAATCGTTGATGACAAAATGAGAGCTACGGGAATCAATGCGCCTGTACTGATGGTGCTGGATGAAGTGGACAAGGTGGGCGGGGATTTCGGATGCACCAAGGCAGCAACACTTGGAAGGGGATACCAATTGCAGCTGATGCTATCGACGCAAAGCCTGGAAAATCTGTTTGCCCTTGCACCAGACAATAACCGAGAACACGCATCAAAAGCCATGATGGCAGGATTTCCAGTGCTGGTTGCCTTTCACGGCGGCGATCCGGGCACGATTACCTCGCTGCAAACCATGTTTGGATCAAAGCATCGCGAAACCACTGTGCTTGGAATCAGCAGATACGCGGCGCCTGTCACGAAAAGTGATCTGGAGCCGCTCGTAACAGATACGGACTTTGCCTCTCTTGGAATTGGCGAGTGTTATGTAAAAATACTGTCGTGTCCACCGCAAAGGGTAAAGCTTGTCATGAAATAAAGGGGGGGTGGAAGTATATGCCAGTTACATACCTACAGTATATTGATTCTGTCCGCAGAATGCAGAATCCTGCGCCTAATATGCAGCTCCTTGTCTCCGGTGCCGATACATATGTACATCGCGTCGTCGGAGGGCATATTATAGCAGCTGCTTATTCGCGCGGGCTTCCAATGTTCATTGTGGATAATACAACAGGGGGAGGGGGCGCAAACGATTCCGCGGGAATCGTTGGGTATCGGGTGGTGAATGTAATGAATGGAGATATTTCCTTATGCAGAGAGCTACTGGAAGTCAATACGCTGACGGGAATTTCGCGACTGCGAACCATCCTTGCTGATTTTGGCTTTGATGGAGTGCGTGCGATGAAGGTCGTTGCGTACATCAACTTCTGCAAAGAAACCGAGCGAAGGCTCGGGAACACAGCTCCGCTTTCTCCGGAAAAGCTGGAAGAGTACGGAAGTAATCTAACTGAATCAACTGTGCGAATCAGGTCGAATAACAGAGGAAAACCGGCAATACTTGCTCGGCAGATATGCGGAGGTGAGCAGTGCAGCAGCTGATTTTGAATCTGTGCTTGTCCTGCTGGCCCCGTTTATCAGCGGCAGAAAACCCGATCCCTCTACATGTGTCCATTTTCCAGTTGGAGCGTTCCGGGCTGACAGGGCGATGCAGGAAATGATGTGCAGCCTCCTTGCTTCCTATGTAAAAGCAAATCCGGAAGCTTCCGTATTGATTCTGGATGATGGAAACGGCGAACGCGGGTTTCTTTCCGATATGATAAAAAATCTGCCCGCGCGTACAGAGATTAATATGCTCACCCGTGATGCATTCAGTCTGACGGAGACGGAGAGAAATATTTTATTAAACCGCTTCCCCATCCGTATTTTCACAAGACACGAGGATATGGCAAGCTGTGAAAAGCTGGAAGGCCACTGCGGCGATGTCGATATCATCAAGCATTCTTTTACAACGTCTGTAGACAGACGGCTGCGCGCCAATTCGGCATGGGATATTCTTCTGGGAACAAACCGGACGGACACCCGAACTGCATGTGCTCCTACCCGCGACCCGCGCTTTCGAAAAGAGTATATTCAGGCGCTTCCGCCCGGTATCGGTATTATTGATGCCGGAGGAAGTAAGGCTGTCCTTTCCTTTGAAGCTTAACAATTATATCTGTGAGGAGGTTTAAGATGAAGCGTCTGCCGGGCATTATTAAGGTTTTAACAGGACTTGCTGTTGATTTCAGCATCCTATATCTGCTGTTTTCCAACCTTTCCGCCGCCTGCATCGTGACTGGCCTGATTGCTGCATACGTCTGGCTGGGAGGATATCTTGCGCTCCTGAAAAACGGTGCAGTCGGGCTCAGAAAGCTTCCGGTACATCAAGCCGACCAGCTGAATACGGCGCGAATCCAATTGATCAGCGATATCAGAACAGTCAGCAGAATTGATCTTTCCAATATGAAGCTATTTCTGGTACCTGGCGACGAGATGAATGCCACTGCATATGGGGCGGGGTGTGTATCCGTTACGCGGGGAATGCTTGACAACGCCGATCCTATCATGCTGACTGCCGTTTTGGGACATGAAGCTTCTCATCTGATGCATCTGGATCCGGAGTTCAGCCGTCTTGTGTTTGCTTCCGTTACGCTGATTACAGCGTCTCTCAGCATCCTGTCTGCGGCAGCGGCCGCTGTGATTTTCCTGATTTTTCTGATTTTCAATTTTTTCCGCTCGTGGCTCGGCATTTTATGTTTTAAGGGAACAACGAGCTTTACAAAAGGCCTGTTTGGTTTCGTCCAACGCTGTATCGTAACGATCTATCGGGTCGTCCTTGGGCTTGCAAGCCGCCATGCCGAGTATCGCTGTGACCGGTTTTCGGCTCAATTGGGCTACGGAGTGCAGCTGGTACATTTCCTTTTGATGGCAGATGCAGCCGAGACCAAAGCTATGACTTTAGCAGACACGATATATCGAAGTCACCCACCTACACCCAAAAGAATTGCCAGACTGGAGCAGCAGTTTCATTCTCAGAGAAAGGACCTTGCAAAAAGAAATGTGGATTGATCGCGCATGGCTTCCAGAAGCTTACTAAACCAGAGTGGACTTTGAATATTCTCTTCTGGAATACCTGCGGATTTTTCTTAAAGATATGAGTCCGAAAATGATAAAACCAACACATATTATAGCCAAAGCTATGATCATCAGAGGAGTCGGAACTGAAAAGTGAAAAAACTCGACAGATAAAGGCTCGTTCATACGATCTGCCATTACAAGGTACAACATCAGGCCAGCGGTGCATAATAAGCCCAATGTGCCATACAGCAAAGAAAACCACGCAGAGACTTTGGCGCGAGTGAACATCTTTTTCGTTTGCTTCCTGTTGGGATTATACTTTTTATTTACAGCTGATTTGAATGCCATAATTCCCCATTTACTGGCACCGAAATCATCGCCGAGCTTAAGAGAAACTGTACTAAGTTCGGAATAAACATCGCTCAAATCCATATACGGTGAACGAGCGTCTGCATCGGCTGTAATGTCTTCTCTGATCGTTAGCTCATCCATAAGATAGGCTAGTGCTTGATCGTGATTCCCTTCATGCACGCTGATTTTTGCAGACAGATGAATCAAATCAGCTTGAATGATTTTGCTATTATACTTTGGATCATGAATCCGGCGTAGGCAGCTTGACCCTTCTTCGAGGAGACTTTTTGCTTCGGGTAGTTTCTTTTGCTCTATATAGGTATCGGCCAAAATGCCGCAAAGTACCGCATGAGAGTGTAAATCCATTGCAATATTCAGCCCTAATAGTTTTTGAGACAGCTGATAACACTTGAGGTGATATTTGGCTGCCTCTGAGGGATTATCGTCAAGGTATTGTCCTAGTGTAGAATACGCAATAAATAAATTTCTTGTGTGCGCAATACAGGGGGCCTCGTTATATATTTCTTCAGATAGAAGGACGGCCCTGTTTACGCAATCAATGCTGCTGGAGGTTTCGCCAAGGCGCCAGTTTGTTTCTCCCGCAACCAAATAGCATGATGAACAAGCTAACTTTGAGGCTATGGTATCTTCTTTTTCGAGAAGTTCAGAAGAAATAGCAATCGCCTTATTTACGAACGACAGGGCCTTCTGTTTTTCCTTGCGGCATTTGTATGTCCATGCCGGGAGCAGGTCATCCATATATATTTCGCTTAATGCTTCTGCGAACTTGATATATGTTAATGACAGATTGTTTTTTGCCGCATCTGTTTCAGCAGATAGTTGTTCTTCTATAATGAGTGCTTTTTCGTACCAGTGTATTGCATGGCTGGGCCTGTCCATGTTGGAATATAAGCGCGCGATGTCGTAATATAAGGATGACAGCAACATTCGATTGCTGGTTTTGCTCATTGAAGTGTTTTCTATTTCGGAAATGCCCAGGTGATAATACTTTAAAGCGTCCTCTGTTTTCTCAATATTATAATAAAGTAAATGAGCAAGGCTTCGATAGATACACGCCTTTGTGAAGGCGGCTTTTTCAGAAGGATTATTTTTCGAGATATCGGTCCAGCTCGATAATGAATTGTGATAGTAGGTCAATGCGGTGTCCGTATCTCCGAGTGAGTTGGAGCTTTTACCTAAATCATAGAGCACATCGGCGACTTCCTCGTGGAGCTGGTAGCTTGCTTCTTCTGCTTTACATATTTTTAATTGACGCTCTGAGACGGACTTGGCATGATCATAGTCATAGGCAGCGATATATAAGCTGCTTAGATAAGACAGGTCAGTAATATATGCAGCACAGGTCTCTTTGTTGTTATCTTTGCAATAGTTCCTTTCCCTGATTTCCACTAACCGTTTCTGCCAATAGATCGCTGTTTCGGTATTTTTTCTTACAGAGATACCCTCCTGATATATCCGGACGAGCCAGTCTATTGCTTCTGGCAACTCGGCCTCTGCGGATTCTGTGATCATTGACAATGCGCGCTCATGCGCAACCTCGACATCAATACCATTCAGATATGCAAGCCCTATGAATAGCTTATGCTGTGGATCTGCATCCTTTCCGGACAGCGCGATATTCTTGAGTGCGGTCAACAAATGCACAGATAATTCTTCTGCGTTATATGCATCTGTGCAGCAAGGAATACCGGGATACTGCTCCGCCAAAGCATCTCGGTCAGTTTTTACCAGCTCTACCGGAAGAATTGGCTTATGGTGTCTTAGTGCCTCAGGGTATTCTACGCTCATTACGTAATTGGGCTCATTTATCAGATTTGGGGTGACGGCAAGCGCAAACAATCCGCTTTTTTCCATTGCTGCCGCAATCGCTTCATTGAAGTTTTCACCCGGAACCAAAAATTCATCGTACCAGATCGCGACGCTTTGTGCAAAATCGTTTTTATGAATCAAACGCATCAGTTCCTGCGCATGCATCCTGTCCTTTTTTCGGTAGCTGAGGAATATATACGCATCAAAGGCATCTCGGATTTGCTGGGCGAGTTTATCCCCAATCAGTATGGAGGAAAGGAATTTTTCCAGCTTTACCTCGTAGCTTATCGCAGTTATGTCATGGTCGTTTTTATCAAGATATTGAAGATCGCCGAACCTATCTGCAAAAAAATCGTTCAATGCCGCTTCCTGCATAAGGGGCAATATGGGGATATGATGTTCTATTGCAAAAGGGATCTCGGCGGACATGGCAGAGCAGGTATCTGTAAGCAGCTTTGTTGTTATCGGAACAACAAACAGCTGCATTTGCTCCAATTCGGCAAATAATTCTTCTGCTGCGTAGTCCTGCTCCCTGGACTTGTAATAAATCGCGCAGTTTTGAGATTTGAATATGTCATCGGCAATTTCGTCGAAATACCTGTTGAAATCATCAGGATGACAAACAAAATATACACGCTGCTTACCTTGCGGACTTGAATCGCCTCGTGTTTTGAACGCTAAAAACGACATTAGATCACCATCCTGTATTTTATTCCAACTCAATTTTTAAAACGCATATTTTTTATATATTATATAGGATATATCCTATACAATCAAGATGTTTTACAAATTTTTAATATTCATTTTAGAAAAAATAGGGTATGATGTACACAGGAATTTTAAACAGAGAAAAGAATAATTCTCTGATTTTTCCACATAATAACTCCAAAGTGAAATAACAGCATTGGAGGAAAAATATTAAATGAAAGCCACAGGGATTGTACGCAGAATAGATGATCTGGGAAGAATTGTAGTTCCGAAAGAAATTCGGAGAACCTTAAGGATCCGGGAGGGCGATCCTTTGGAAATATTTACCGACCGGGAGGGCGAGATCATTCTGAAAAAGTATTCGCCGATCGGGGAGCTGAGCCAGTTTGCGGGAGAGTATGCGGAAAGTCTGGCACAGACAACCGGACATCTGGTATTGATCACGGACTGCGACCATGTTGTGACGGCATCCGGTACCGGCAAGAAAGAATATGAGGGCAAGCCGATCAGCAAACAGCTGGAAGACGCCATCAGCGAACGGAAAAATTTTCTCGCAAGCAGAAATGATGCGGAGTTTGTCAAGGTGACATTAGATGATGCCGGAGAATTCGGACAGCAGGCGCTCAGCACGATCATCTGTGAGGGGGATGCGATCGGAGCCGTTATTTTATATGAAAAAGACGAGAAATCCAGAATGACAGAGACGGAGAGCAAGCTTGCAATCGCAGCAGCTGGTTTCCTGGGAAAACAGATGGAACAATAGAAGCCGCTGGAATGATTACGGAAAATGAGGACAAAGCATGAAGTTTATGCATATTTCAGACGTGCATCTCGGTGTAAAACCGGATGCAGGAAAAGCATGGAGTGAAAAAAGAGCACAGGATATCTGGGATTCTTTTGCGGAAATGATCGAGATCGCGGCAGAAGAATCCCCGGATTTTTTGCTGATTTCAGGTGATCTTTTTCACAAACAGCCATTGAAAAGAGAATTGAAGGAAGTCTGTGGTCTGTTTGCACGCATACCGCAGACGAAAGTGCTTCTTATGGCAGGAAACCACGATTACATACAGCAAAATTCTTTTTACAGGACATGTGAGTGGCCGGAAAATGTCTGTTTCTTCCCGCGCGAGGAAGTAATGTGTTTTGATTTCCCGGAGCATAATACGACGGTTTATGGTCTGAGCTATTGGCATCGTGAGATCCGGCAGGTTTTGTACGATGAAGTTTTTCCGAAAAATACGGACAGAATTAATATTCTGCTCGCACATGGAGGCGATGAGCGGCATATTCCTTTTTCGGTGGAAAAGATTCTGCGGCATGGATTTGATTATATTGCAGCGGGACACATCCACAAAGGTGGGCAGCTTGTGCAGGGCAGGGCGGTCATGGCGGGCGCACTGGAGCCGACAGACTGTAATGATACCAGTGCGCACGGATACTGGATGGGAGACATCAGCAAAACGTATTGTGAGATCTCTTTTTATCCGGTGCGAAAGTGTGAGTACTGCCACGAAGCGGTGGAGGTGACGCCGGGGACGACCGGATATGATGTCATGCAGCAGATAAAAGAACTGTTGGCAGAACGTCCGGCTTATCAGTATTTTCGGATTTGTTTACAGGGATACAAAGATCCGGACGTGATATTCGATCTTAATAAATTGTCGCATCTGGAACGGATCGTGGATGTGACAGAGCAGCTTCGACCGGATTATGACTATGATAAGCTGCTGGCTGAACATGAAAATTCCCTGTTGGGAGCTTACATTGCAGCCATGCAGAAAAAAAGGCAGGATCCGGTTGCAGCGAAAGCATTGGAATACGGCGTTAGCGCATTGTTGGGGCATGAGATATGCAGATAAAGGAAGCAGACATTTTTCAGTTTGGAAAGCTACAGAACAAAAACATATCCTTTGAACCGGGGATGAATGTCATATATGGAAAAAATGAGGCGGGAAAATCGACATTGCACAGCTTTTTATGTGCGATGCTTTTTGGCATGGAAAAAGGAAGGGGCAGGAGTTCTGTCACAGACGCCTACAGTCAGTATGAACCGTGGCATGCACCGTCGTTTTATGCGGGTGCACTAAAGTTTACGGTTGGACAGCAGAAGTTTTATCTGGAACGCAATTTTTATTCCAAAGAGAAAACCGATTATCTGAGGAATGAGCTGGATGGGGAGGAACTGTCGGTCGGCTTTGGGGATCTGACCATGCTTTTGGGTGGTGTCAGCAAAGACAGTTATGCCAGTACCTACGATATCACGCAGGCGGGAGCTGCCACCGGAAACCAGATGGTGAAAATCCTTGCAGAGTATCTCGCACAGGCATCGGATGGTTCCGACAGCGGCGTGACGGTTGCGGAGGCAGCTGCTTCGCTCAATGCCAGAAAGCGGGAATTGCAGCAGGAGCAGAGAAGGGCAGATGAGGAGCGGGAGGCGCGTCTTAAGGAGCTTCGATTGGAGAAGAACCTGCTCGAACAGGAATGTGAAGGGATACGTGCGTCCATAGAAAAGTATGAAGCGCATTATGCAGACGATGAGAGCGGAATGCATGCCAAGTACCATGAGCAGACTGGCAGTACGGAAGATTGGCAGCCAGAAAAAACTGGCTATATCCTATCCTTCTTCGCAATCCTCATCGCAATAATATTATTCGGTTTTAAGGTTTACATAACACAAGCCCTTTTCTGGACAGGTGAACTTGCAACTCTTGCAATCGCATTATTTTCTGCAATCCGGCAGTACAAAAAGAATCAAAACCGTGCCAAACTCCAAGCGGCATCCATGCAGGCGGAGCAATTAAGGAAACTGCGTGAGCAGGAAGCGATGGAGGCACAGATGCAGCAAAAGAAACGGCTGGCAGACCAGATGCTTACTGAGTGGAAAGATTCTCTGCGGGAAAAGGAAAACCGTCTTTTTAATCTGGAGGAAGAGATCACAAGGCAGAGTGTGCAGGGTGAGGCAGAGAGTCAAAGGGCGGAAGATATTCAGGCATTGGAGCTTGCGGCGCAGGAAATCACAAGAATTTCCCAATCTTTTTACGAGGATATGCAGGATGAACTGAATGCGGAGATTTCCAGATATGTGTCCTTATTTACAGCAGGAGCTTATGACAGTGTAAGGCTCGATGAGCAGGGGCAGTTGCAGATTCTGACAGAGGGAAGGGAAGTCAGACCAGAGCTATTAAGCCGTGGCACGTTGGAGCAGATTTATCTGGCGCTGCGCCTTGCGGTGGGAAATGTTGTGACGAAGGAAGAACCGCTTCCAATCTTATTGGATGAAGCGTTTGCCATGTATGATGACGATCGTCTGGCGCAGACCTTGCAGACACTTTCGACCTTACAAAACCAGATATTCCTTTTTACCTGCCAGAAACGCGAAGTGGAAATGCTAAGGAAAATGAATTTGGATCACAACCTGATTGAGATGTAAGCGTAGCATTAAAGATAACATGAAAAAAGCCGATATCTAATTCATGACAATAGAGTGTTCGCGGAATGTGCATTCTATTGTTTATAAAAATTTTCGGACAATTCAACAATTATCTGCATAGAAACGTTTTTACAGGGGGAATGAGTTTATGTCAATTGCAATCAGGGCAAACCAGAGTGGAGTGGATCAGGCAGCGGCACAGAAAGCTGCTGAGAAAAAAGGACATCAGGATGTCGTAAAATCCGTCAACGCAGGAGGTTTTCTGCGTAAAAATGACACACAGAGCCAGATCGAGGCGCGCAGAAACAATGCGAAAAAACAGGCATTAAAAGTGGTCAGTGATGCATGGAAAAGTGACAATAAATCCGCTGACAGCATTGCGGATATGGAGGGGTTAAAGCAGTCCAAAGTATCCGAGATGAATGAGATTCGTGCCAAAATGAAAGATATCGAGAATACCAAAAAATCTTTGCAGGAAGAGTATGGTGTGGCAGACGGATCGCAGGAACAGAAAGATTTAGAGCTTTTGGAAAAGTACCAGAATAATATGAACGGTTCTTCCTATGACCAGTTTTCAGACGAAGAGCTCTCCAGATTGAAGGAACTGCAGAATGCACCGCTCACGGAGTACCAGAAGAAAGTTCTGAACTTAAACAGCATGAAAGGGCAGGTCAGCGTGGAGGCAGACCGCAAACAGTTTGAGGTCAATGCGCTCACTGCGTCTATTTCGGATGCCACGTTAGAGCAGTTAAAGTCCAGAGATATGGAAAAAGCATCGGATGCCGCAGATGAGATTATGGATTCTGCCAATAAAGAGATCCTCGGAATGCTTATCGAGGAAGGCAAAAACAATGCCGATGAGAAGGTCGAGGAAGAGAAAGAGAAGGCAGAGGAAGCGGCAGACAAGAAGGAAGAACAGGATAAGCAGATCGAAGAGGCAAAAGAGAAGCGCAAAAATCAGGAAGAGATCATCGAGGGACAGCAGAATGCCGATCAGCTCGAACAGGATGTTTCCATGCAGAAACAGAACACGAGTAAAATGGATGAGGCACAGAAAAACATCCAGAAGATTCTCAAAGAGAAGAATCTCGTGAACGAGGATCTGAAAGGAATCGAGATCGACCTGAATTTTTAAAGGATAAAGGATATCTTTGAAGCTATGAAATCGTTACGACAGATCATGCATATCTATGGAGAAATCTGGAAAGATTAATGTTAGAAAAAGCAGATTTTATTAGAAAAACAATGACAGAGCCAGAAAGGAGTGCATGATGTCAAAAACAAAGAAAAAGAAAAAACACCGGCTATTCTGGCACTTTTTCCGCATACAGCTTGTACTTCTGGTACTGGTGCTCACAGCGGCTGCCTACTATTTTTACGGCGGTTACGGGAAACAGGTTGAGGAATTAAGGCAGGAGGCAGTGCGGCTTGTCAGACAGTCGGATGTGGATACTTTTAAGGCAAATCAGACTAGCATTGTCTATGCATCGGATGGAAGCGTGATCTCCACCCTGAAAGGGGAAAAAGATTCCTATTACGTTTCCATTGAGGAGATGCCGGTGGATGCAGTGACTGCCATTGTCAGTATCGAAGATAAAAAGTTTTTCAGGCATCATGGAATTGATTACCGTGCATTGCTCCGTGCAGTGAAGGCAATGGTACAAAATGGCGAAGTGAAGCAGGGTGGAAGTACGATCACCATGCAGCTGGCCCGGAATATTTTTCTGTCACAGGAAAAGACATGGCAGAGAAAAGTGGAAGAGATGTATATCGCAACGGAACTCGAAAACAAGTATTCCAAGAATCAGATTTTGGAGTTCTATTTAAATAATATTTATTTTGGAAACGGATATTACGGGATCCAGTCTGCGGCGAGAGGATATTTCGACCGTGATGTGGAAAGCCTCTCTCTGTCCCAAATTGCTTTTTTGTGTGCAATACCGAATAACCCGACGCTCTATGATCCGGTGACAAACAAAGACAATACCGTTTCCAGACGTGACCGTATTTTGAAAAATATGCTCGATGACGGCAAAATCTCACAGATGGATTACGCACAGGCGGTGGCGGAGCAGATCACATTGAACCGTCCACAGGCACTTGCAAAAAATGATTACGTTGAGACATACACCTACTACTGTGCGACAAGGGCGCTGATGGAGCAGCAGGGGTTTGTTTTCCATGAGGATTTTAAGACAGATGAGGAGCAGCAGGCATATGAGGACACTTACAGTGCGCTCTATAGTGAATGTCAGAAAAAACTTTATACCGGCGGATACCGCATTTATACCTCCATTGACCTGTCGTTGCAGGACGAATTGCAGCAGTCGGTGAATGACACGCTTTCCGGCTATACCGGGGTAAATGACGAGGGTGTTTATGAACTGCAGGCGTCTGCGGTCTGTATTGATAATGACAACGGAAATGTGCGTGCGATCGTGGGCGGGCGAAGTCAGGAATTTCCGGGTTATACCTTAAACCGTGCCTATCAGAGTTTCAGGCAGCCGGGTAGTGCGATAAAACCGCTGACCGTGTATACACCAAGTTTTGAGCAGAACTATACGCCGGACACGATCGTGGTTGATGAGCCGATCGAGGATGGCCCAAGGAATGCTAACGGCACATATCTTGGAGAGATTACGATCCGCACTGCGGTGGAAAAATCCGTCAATACGATCGCGTGGAAGTTGTATGACCAGCTCACACCGGATAAGGGATTGTCTTATCTTAAGGCAATGAATTTTTCCAGGATCAGTCCGTCTGATTACAGGCTTGCAACGGCACTGGGCGGTTTCACGAACGGTGTCTCTGCGTTAGAGATGGCATCCGGTTTTGCAACGATCGAGAATGACGGATATTACCGCACACCAACCTGTATCGTGAAGATTGAGGATGGAAATGGAACAGTTTTATATGATTCGGGGCAGAAACCGGTTTTGATCTATAAGAAAAATGCGGCGCGCATGATGACAGATGTTTTAAAAGGCGTCATCACGAACGGAACCGGAAAAGGACTTGACCTTGGAGATATGCCATGTGCGGGCAAGACAGGAACGACAAACGATCAGAAAGACGGATGGTTTGTCGGCTATACGAGATATTATACTACAAGTGTCTGGGTAGGCTATGACATGCCAAAAAAATTGCAGGGATTAATGGGGAACACTTATCCGGGAAAAATATGGCAGTCATTTATGAATAAGGCGCATGAGGGGCTGGAGCCGCTTGAATTTCTGCCGTATGCAAGAATTTCGGATGATCTGCTCCAGCAGCAGGAGAGCGGGAGCGGACAGCCTGAAGATAATCCGGCGGAGGAAATAAGGATGTAAAAAATAAAGCAAGGAAAGCAAAATATGCCATAGAATACAATTGACAGATAAAAATGGAAACGTTATCATAAAGATAATGCAAGCGAAACTATGGTGGGTACATAGACGCAGAAAATATAGGGAAATCAGGGAGAAAAATCATGAAGAAATACGCATTTGGAGTTGATATCGGGGGTACAACCTGTAAGATCGGATTTTTTGACACAAACGGAACACTATTAGACAAATGGGAAATTAAGACCAATACAGAAAATAATGGTGAGTCGATCCTTTCCGATGTCGCAAAGGCAGTGGACAACAAGCTGGCACAGGAAGCAATCAGCAAGGATGATGTGCAGGGAATCGGAATCGGAGTTCCGGGACCGGTTGACAGCCAGGGCGTGGTACACCGCTGTGTAAATCTTGGCTGGGGCGTGGTAAACGTTGCAGAAGAGTTAGGCAACCTTACCGGATTAAAAATCAAAGTCGGAAATGATGCAAACGTTGCCGCTTTAGGTGAAATGTGGCAGGGTGGAGCAAAGGGCTCTAAGGATGTCATTATGGTAACACTTGGAACTGGTGTCGGCGGTGGAATCATCGTAGACGGAAAGGTAGTTGCAGGATTTAACGGAGCCGGCGGAGAGATCGGACATATCACCGTGAACAATGATGAGATCGAAGCTTGTAACTGTGGACAGTATGGATGTTTAGAGCAGTATACTTCCGCGACAGGAATCGTTCGTCTCGCAAAGAGAAAACTTGCAAAATCTACCGAGGAGACAAGCATTCGTGAAATTCCAAACCTGACTGCAAAAGATGTCTTTGACGCAGCAAAAGCAGGAGATGCAATTGCAATCGGACTGGTAGATGAAGTATGTGAAATTTTAGGCTCCACCCTTTCTAATATTGCATGTGTGGTAAACCCGGAGATTATCGTGATCGGTGGAGGAGTTTCCAAAGCAGGCGATATCTTATTAGATAACATCAAAAAACACTTTGTTGAGACAGCATTCATGGCATGCCGTGAAACAAAGTTTGCATTGGCAGGACTTGGCAATGATGCTGGTATGTACGGATGTGTAGAGATGTTACTGGATTAATAAAATGAGTAGTAAATATGTTGCCTGCCTTGGAAAAGGCGGGCAGAGAGATATGGCAGAGTCATTTGCCAGACGGGCAGGCGTCACACTTTTAGATAAGCCGGGAGAGGAACTGACAGTTCTTTTTGATGCAAAAGGAGTTTCCCTCATTGGATATGGTTTAAGCTATCAGGGCGATTTTGAGGGTATGCTGCACAGAGTGAGTGACGGCAGACTTGCGCATGAAATGCTGGTGCGCGCAGCTAAAACAACGCAGACAAATGTAAAGGGAATTGATGCGACTGCCGGTATGGGGGAGGATGCTTTCCTGCTTGCTGCCTGTGGGTATGAGATGACGTTATATGAACAGAACCCGGTTGTGGCAGTTCTGTTAAAAGATGCGCTCCGCAGAGCAAAGAAACACCCAAAGTTGAAAGATATTGCTGCCAGAATGCAGCTTGTGGAGAACAACAGCGTAGACGAGTTAAAAAGCCGTGTGGATGACATCGATCTGATCTATCTTGATCCGATGTTTCCAGGCAGACAAAAATCGGGACTGATCAATAAAAAGCTGCAATTGATCCAGAAACTTGAACCACCGTGTTCGGATGAGGTCGAATTGTTTGAGGCGGCGATTCAGGCAAAGCCTTCCAAGATCATTGTAAAACGCCCGCTGAAAAGCCCGTTTCTTGCTGGGAAAAATCCAACCTATGAATTAAAAGGAAAAGCAATACGATATGACTGCTATGCATTGTAAACCGGAGTTTAACGGACGTAGTGTCGCAGATTCCGTAGTGCTTTTATAGGTTGTGAAGGGCAGATATAAGCGTCCTCTCACAAGTCAGAATTTTATATGTAATGAAAAAGAAAAACGGTATAAACGAAATATTATGTTTCTGTTCGCTGG
>ENA-UEPJ01000841-UEPJ01000841.1-human-gut-metagenome-genome-assembly--contig:-NODE-841-length-40240-cov-9.526953_pt1 | contig 40240 bp, 28 predicted proteins | sample MGYA00242890_ERZ507896 | MGnify/ENA primary metagenome ERZ507896 (study PRJEB26167, sample SAMN06115508) | human gut metagenome | host: Homo sapiens | place: China:Qinghai | collected 2015-08-20...
TCTTCCCAGCTCTTCTATAAGTCTGTTTACTTCTCCTCCATAAACTTCCATTAGAACGGCAATCCTCCAAGTCCCATCCGGCTTTCCCGGACTTCCTCGCTACTATGACATCTGCTGACTTCCTATGATTCGTTGTTACTATGGCTGATGAAACCACTCATAGGATCTCCCCGGTTAAAATACGCTATCTTTCCCATCATCTATCCGCCATGTCTACTACCAGTTCTTTGTTAGCTATTGGACTTCAACTTATTCAGCAGTCTTATCCGAACTGTAAGCCTTATACATGATTTCTGTCCGTCGGACCAATGGTTTGCCTCAGGCTTCCTTCAGATTCCATCTCACAATGGACACCCTTGCCTTGTTGGCTATGTGCTTCCCGCTAACAGGCGCACTTAGGACTTTCACCTTTAAGATTAACGCTCGCGCCGGGCGAACTGACACTCCCACGCGCGTTCTTGCGAACGGGCGGGGCTTCTTGAGACATGGTAGAACGCCTCAAAGGACCATCACAAGCCCTCTACACCCTGTTACGAGCTTACCTTTAAGCCGTCTTTTTTGCGGCTGTTTGTTTTGATTCTTCGATATATTTGGTCTTGTCTTTCGCACTGCTTACTTTGAACAGTGCGAAATATACAAGCTTCTGTTCCTGCCTGCGATGATGCAGCCATCGGTTCATACCACGTTTTCTTTGTGGTCTGGCGTGTTTTTTCTTGTGTTTCGCATGGCAGAGTACTTCTCTGGTAACTCGAATAACCGTTTTGTTCGTGTAGGAGAAGTCGGTAACTCCTTCAAATGCATTTGGATACACCTTGCGAATGATATTTCCTGCTCCGTTGACATCCGCATTCAGAATCGTACCTTCCTTTGATTCGTACTGTCCACGGGAGATTCGTTTCCCTGAAAAATGATATTCCGGGCGTTCCCCTTCTTTATAGACAGGAATCGGATCTTTGTCGATCAGACTTGCCTTGGACGTATATGATTCCTCTGTTTCAATGACCGGGATACCCGCCTTTGCTGCAACACAGGTCAGTATCCAGAAAAATCTTGTGTATGGAATACTGACAAAGTGCTGATTGTTGTTGGCACCAAGGTTGATTTCCTGCTTTTGGTCTTTATTGTGTCCGCAGACGATGACCTCTACTTTGTTTTTCAGACAGAAATCCACTATATAGTGAGCTGCTTTATAGAAAAAGTCGTTGATCCGGCAGGCTCTTTTCTTTGAGATACGGTTCAGTCTGGCAGAGTTTTTCACGGATTTCGTGGAATCCATCCCTTTTGCCATGCTTCTGCCATATTCGCTGCACGCCCTTGCCCCTACAATCGCCACCGTCTTATAGTTCTGTTCCGGAAGCCTTCCGCGATAATAGAGTATGTACGGCGCATCAAAAATATCCCTAAGTTTTTCAGGGTAGTCACTTGAATCAATGCAGACCATATTTATATCCGACGCTGCCAACCCTTCAAATTCCTTGTCAAGCCTTCTCTTAAGGCTCCTGTCGAAAAAAGCTCCAATCTGTGCATCACTGTATTTTATATCTGACAAAGAAAACACCTGTCTTAAGAACTCCTCAGCCTTCTCCTGTCCTACGCTCTCTTCAATTTCATACAGCTCCCACACATCATCCACTGCCGCCCTGAGTGCCGCCAGCTTCTTATATCCATATCCCGGCAGATTGGTAAGCCAGAACCATGCCCTGATACGCTTATTTTCTTCATCCATCATTCATCCCCCTTATCCTTCACCCTGTAGCTCAACGCCTCGAGCACATGCCGCTCCTCCACATTCTCCGCTCCATCGATATCCGCCAATGTACGCGCCACCTTGAGCAGCTTATAGTAGCCTCTGGCACTCAGTCCGTATACATCATACGCTTCTCTCATAAGCTTCTCGGATATATCGTCAAGTCGGCAGTATTTCTTAATCTCATCATTAGTCATACGGCTGTTATAACGTCCCTTGCCAAGTCTTTCCTGCTGGACTCTCCACACACGTTCAACAATTTTCCGCATATTGGAGCTGTCGAAATTCCCAATTACTGTCTGCATATCACCATCTTCATCTGTTCTTTTACCGGCATTTTCATCTGCTTTTCGTCTGTCTCCTGCTCCGGTCTTTTCATCCATTCTTCTTTCACCTTTTATTCCTTCAGAAGCCACATTTTTACCTATAAGCTCGTCAAAGCTTACCCTCTGCAATGATATGGATATATCAATTCTGTCTAGTATCGGCCTGCTTATGCGCCCATAGTGCTTATTCACATCCCATGTGGTACACCGGCACCTTGTCCTGTCGGGATAGAAGCCGCAGGCACATGGATTTATAGCCGTCGCAAGCATGAAATCAGCCGGCAGCTCACAGGAGCCTGTAACCCTGTTAATCACTATCCTTCCCGATTCAAGCGGCTCCCTCAGCTGCTCCACAACCCTTGTGTCAAAGCGAGTAAGCTCATCAAGAAACAGCACTCCCTTAGACGCAAGCGACACCTCCCCTGGTTCAACTAATCGTCCGCCGCCTATAAGCGCCGCCGACGTAATCGAATGGTGTGGTGCACGGAACGGTCTTACACTCATATCCGGTCTTCCGCCAAGCTTTCCTGCTATGCTGTAAATGCAGGCAAGCTCAAGCTGTTCATTCTTAGACATGCCGGGCATAATGGTTGGAATACGCGATACAAGCATCGTCTTTCCAGCTCCCGGAGGTCCCATTAGCAGTATGTTGTGTCTTCCCGCAACGGCTGTGAGCATGGCTTTCTTGGCATACTCCTGACCATATATATCTGAATAGTCAGGATTTGTTTTATCTTCATCGCTGCACCTGTCACAGACTGCATTGTTATCAATAACCTCACAATATTTCCCATCATCCTGTTCATCTACAAGCTCCGATAAATGCTGCACAGGAATAATCTCTATCTCCGGCACCATAAGCGCCTCTGAATAATTAGCCGCAGGAACTATGCACCCCGCATATCCCTGCTTCTTCGCCTCAAGCACCGCCGGAAGCACACCTCTCACACCGATAACCGCGCCATCAAGCCCAAGCTCACCAATCACAATCCTGTTCTTCAGCTTATCCTCCACAATAATACCTATCTCCTCAAGAATGGCACATGCAACCGCAAGGTCAAAGCCTGTCCCCTCCTTGCGCATTGCCGCAGGTGCAATATTGATTGTCACCCTTCCCTGCGGGAACGGATAGCCGCACTTCTTGATTGCGACCCTGATTCTCTCCCTGCCGTCCTTTACTGAACTTCCAAGGTTGCCTGTCATCTCTATGTCCGGCAGCCCGCCCGACACATCTGCCTCCACCTCAAGCAACGTAGCACCCATCGCTGTGACCATCGCACAGCCCACCTTGCTCACCATAGCAAATCCTCCATTCTTATATTCTCCAAATGAAAAACCTGTAACCTCATTAAACTCATATACATGATTTTTTGAAATGCATGCTGTACATGACATTGACATTATTAATAATGTACTTTATGATTAAGTCCTTTAAAGCTTTCACAAATTAAAATTGAAATGTGGTCTGAAACAGACCGGATACTGCTGAAATAAGATTAAACATTCTTGAGCCTTCCCTGCTCATTGTATTTTGCAATGAAAGCAGGGAAACTTTATTGCTTATGTATTTTTCTTAGCTTTCGACGTTTTCACAACTGCTCTTCTGAAGCATGTGTATTTTCCTTTATATATTCATCATATTTTTTCTTAAAATCCTCTTCCGTCATATCTGCCATGTCTGCTGCTTCCGAATAGCTTATAATCTTTTTCCGCAACAATTTGTCAAATACTTCCATCTGTCCCTCTGTTCTCCCTTCCTGTTTAAACCTCTCAATAGCACTTCCCATATCTCCACCTCCGTCGACTATCTTGTATCTTCTTTTAATCTCCGACGTTTTCGGAAAACGGGTGCTGTACGCATTGTCCTCGACAAAGATTCGCATCAATTCTGATACATCCGAACCATTCCTGACCTTCGTATTGACGTATATCTCCTCAAAGCCATTATCAACCACAGCACCGGTTTCCCTCACAACCCTATCAACATGATATATCGGACTCTTCCCCTTAAATATATCAAATTTTGAGATAAATACAATACATACATCCGGAACATTTTTAAATTTTGTTCCTGGTTCTGAGATATTGGTGGTAAGTATCGCTCCGTTGTATCTCACCCTTCTCTGGTGATCATCGTCATCCTCTTTCTGAACCTCAATGTTCACCTGCCTGCCGTCCGACTTAACACACTTTGCGTCAAGAATCACCGAACGCCCCTGCAGGTTCGTTCCTGTCCACTGAGGTATCGTCTCAAGCACCTTAAGTTCATTATCCTCAAGTATCACCCGCAATATCTCCTCACAGAAACCCACATCCTCCGCCATCTTCCGGAACATCAAATCATCTATCGGATTCAATGCCCTCGCTTCTTCACTGCTTGTCATTTTCCCCATAAAGCTTTCTCTCCTTACATACTGTGCATAACATCCTGTACGTTGTCTGACTGTACATTGTCTAATTGGTATCAACTTCGCTGTTCCTTGGTTGTATACTGTCTTTCCTGTGGTTATTGGAATAAAAGCATGAACTTCTGATAAATAAGACTACCGATAATAAACGGTATATTTTAAATAGAAGAATTATAGATATGTGCTTTGCGATTAATATAGCACCATATATGACTATTGGCAACAGAAATCGTGTCAAATAAGATGAATCGAATATATTTTAAACCAATGATTAACATTCCGTCATAATAGGCAAAAAACATGCGGTTCTATCTGATTAGAACCGCATGTTTTTAGGAACTGCATATTTCTCAAACTACATGATTTACAGAAATACATGATTCTCAAAGCTGCATGATTTCCATAACTGCATGATTTTCAGAACTGCAGGTTTTTTATAATAATGTTAGTCAAGATAATATAAGCTCTGCAGGTTAAGCTTCATATACGCAAGCCCCACCTCAGCGGAACGGTTATTGTTAACCTCGAACGTGAATGTGCTGCTCACGGATCGGATATCCGATTTTCTATAGTAGAAGTAATACAACCCATTATTGTTAAGTCCCGCAAAGAACTTATCGGTATCATCAGCTGTGTGGACAGTACCGGCAGCCTCAGCACCATGAGCCTCACCTGTCCATATCTCAGTGATATAGCCCATACTTCCATCCTTCTTAGCATACGATATACGCACATCCATATCATTTGAAAAGCTCATATCCTCAGGTCTGAAATATATGCGCACGTAATCAGCATACTCATCAGGTACATCTGCCGAATAATCCTTGGCACTATTCTTGTCAATGCTGAGGTCATAAGCAGAGGACTGTCCTGCACCGACACCCGGTGTCATATCAGCCTTCTCAATCTTAACAGTAGGTGCATCATAGCTTATTCTGTATGCCGCTATCATTGTATTGACAAAAAGCTTTGCCTCCATATCACCGGATACCCACGAATGTCCGACACCTGAATAGAATACATTACCCTTACTGTAGATATAGTAGTTATTGGCAGCATCATTAGGAGACACGCCATAGGTCAGGGCACTTCCGTCACCGTTTTCTGTGGACGATGAGCTTCTTGCACTTCCGATTCCCGCATTACCGCTTGCAACCGGGTCTGATAAACAATACCATACAGTAACCTCCTTATCCTCCATGTTGAGCTGATACCACTGTCCATGCGTAGGCGCAATCGAAAGAACATCCGATATCTTATACGGATAAGTTGTTATCTGGCCTTCATTTACCTTTGTTGCAGTTGTAGTCAGATCATTGTTGTTTGCAAAGCCTGTGCTGCTTGACACACTGTTCTCATTGACAACCGCATTTCCCTGTGGGTTGGTTATCATGTATCTGTATGGCAGCCTGTTATAGCTGTTTCCGGTCTTATTAGGATTATTCCAGTCCGTCTGTTTCTTAGTCCAGCCGAGCCTCTTCATCGCATAATATGTAAAGCCCTGCTTCTGGTCGCTTGAAATCTCATCGTAGCTTAAGCCGCTCTGATATCCGGTTACAGCATTCTTAAGTCTGTCCCCGGAGGCTAATGAAGCAAGCTCTGTGCTCACCGCCTTGTACCGGTTCATGCCCATAATATCGCGCAGCATGGCATTGGCTGTGTAGCCGAAGGTCTTATTTCCATTTTGCTTCAGATTATACAAGGAGGTGATATCATGCGTGTAAAGAATACTCTTTCCAAGCTTCGTGTAATACTGCAGATATTCAACAGCGCCATTGGTATTACTAAGGTCAACAGCACCATAGATATCTCCGAATCCAACAATAATCATGTTATAGGAGCTGAGCTTTCCTATGCTCCTGCCATCAAGCTCTGACCTAATCTCGCGCCCCGATTTATCAAGCTCATCCGATACACTCGCAAGAACACCTGTCTCCGGGTTCGTGCTGCTTATATCCTGCGATAGGTCGAATTCAAATCCTTCTCCTGCGAAGAATTTCTCAAAATCCGACCATGTAATCGTGCGAACCGTCACATCAAAATCATTCAGATTGGAGTATCTCTTCCTGAACAAATCATTCTTCTCCAGATTAAGAAGACCCGAATCGTTTTTCGGCATAATCTGAAGTACCTTGAGCTTCTTTTTCTCTGTATCCGAACGAAGCTTTGCTGCGGAAGAACCTGTCCTGGTATATCTGACATTCACATTATCGTTTCTGTATACCTCTATCTTCCATTGTACAATACCCACAATACTTGAAGCGACCTCATAGATACATGTATTTACACCCCTGTTCCCATCATTGTATGCCGCAGTTCCCTCCTGTACAATCTCGCCCGAAGAGAACTTGCTGTCCCTGTCCTGATCCACATAGATACGATAATTATAACCCTCTCCCGGAACAGTAAATTCAAACGTCATATACGCATCTCCGTCTCCGTTAACCGGAAGATAATTAGGATTGGATATCGTAGGGTTGGTGCCACTAACGGTTGTTCCGTTATAGAGTGCAGGAATCGATGTAAATATAACTGCCTCTGCCTTATTTCGCAAGGTATCCTGAAGTCTCCTTGTGTCCGAATACAGATAAATTCCTTTTATCTCAGTCTCCGTATTCCTATAGCTGTTCACAAGGCTGTAGAGATTAGAACCTGTATCTATAAAAAACCTTTCAAGGTCATAGAGATACTTTTCTGCTACAACAGGCTTTCCTGAGGCGATGAAGCTGATAAGCTCATTCTTCTTGATATTCGTGATATCATTTCCGGCGAAGCGCAGCTCCTCACTTGAGACAACACCTGTGCCGGCATTATTATATATGAACCTTACAGAACGGTTACGGCTGCCTCCATCGTAGCAGGTCGACACCATCTTATCCCCGAGGTGGAAATATATCTTTCCGTCAAGAGAATCATCATTAAAATCAGTGATTGTGTTTCCCCATGTACTCGAACCATCATTGAAAAATGCCTGCGCATTGGTCTTTACATTATATCCACCGGCATCAAGTCCGATGTATACAAGGTCATAATCGCTGTTGATGTCATCAACCTTTCCTATGTACTCCGCGGTTGTCATATGTGTGACCTCTATTTTTCCCTGAAAATCAGGGATAAGACGTCTTATGTAATTCTCCGTCCTCGTCCACTCAGGCTTACTTGCCGGATCAAGCCCCACACTTGGCTCAAGGTCAAGAATCCTAAGAGTAGTATTTTCGCCGTAATACTGCTTTTTACTCCCTATACCGAGAATATATCTCACGGCATCCGATGAGTCTGCCTTATCAGCATTATATTGGAATGTATCCGCATTCTCATCCAGATAATCCCTGAAATTGCCAAACAGATACCTTCCATCCTGCAGCTGCTTATCCGAGCCAAGACCACCAGCCTCATTTACGAACTGCATGGTCACACATGAATTACCGTTGAAGGTAAATATATGATTGTCAACGTAGGTCTTGTACTTCTGCTCACTCAGATTAGAACAGCTTCCATATAAGAACCAGTTCTCGGAGGATGTAAAATAGTTATAGAGATTGCCTGAATAATCCTTCTCCATAAGCTGGAAGGTATATCCTGACCAGCACTTATCAGCAGGTGATTTCTGGAGTGTATCCACCAGCTCACCGTTTACTACCTTTACAAGTTCATTTCCAGGCTGCAAATATAGCTGTTTAAAGAAATTAGGATTCATCGACATAAGCATGACACTGAGCTTATATACATTGTTGCTGCTGGAGGTCGCCTGATAATCCTTGCCCGTATCCTTGAAGCTCCAGTCAAATATATCCATGTTTACATTATTCACTGTCGAGAGTGATGTAAGTGTGCTCTGACTGAAATCAAAAAGCCGGTTGTCAATTATTATTGAGGCGTAGTTCTCAGACGCTGAAACCCTGTTAAAAATCTTCATCGTCACATCGGCAGATATATCATTGATTTCAAAGGTGTTGATTGGATAATTCGTTGCTGCAGAGGTATGTCCAAGTCTGTTTGCCGGTGCACCGTTTATTGTCTGCTTCCATGCACTCACAATCTCCGTGTTATGATTTCCCGGAAAGATATAGATGAGGTCTGCGTAATCAATCCACTCCGGTGTGCTGTTAAGCTCCTGTGCCGTGATAGTCTTTATCACACAGGAGTAACCGGCAGCCGTCTCATCATCCAGCAGGAGCGTATCCTTGAGAAAATTCTCCTTATTTGTATACACCTTATACATACCGCTGACTTCAACCACCTGGTCAACCATCATCATTGAATCCGAACCATCAAGCTTGGCATTATAGCTTGTTCTGGTTGTATATATTCTTTCACCGACCTTGGCAGCCGCATCGGCAATGTCATCATTAAATTCTATGCCTTCATACTGCGAAGCCTCAAATGAGTTGACAGTGTGCCAGATATACTCTCCTCTGTCCGCGCCTTTTTTTACCATCTTTCCCGCTTCAACAGAGAAACAGCCCTTGCCCGTGCCTACATATTCATAGTAGCCCTTATGTACGAACGACTGTCCGCCATACTGGTTAATTCTCCATGCCCAGTTCTGAAGATTACCTCTGTAGGAGCCGTAATTGGAGGCATTTCCCTCCGGCTCATCCATGAAAAAGAAGGTTCCTGAAGGCACATCCGTCAAATAGCCTGTTGTCAATGTCTGCGCTATTCTTGTATACTCTCCGAAGCCGAACATATCCTCCATTCTGATAGGCTCACATCCGCTCACAAGATATCCCAGCTCACCGCACTCCTCAGCCGGGGCAATCTCAAGTATGACAAAGGGTCTTTCCGCCGTACCCCTTGTGATTGATGTAAAATCAGGATTGCCGTACTGCGGCAGCTCCTCTATGTCATCAAGCACAGCTCTTATGACATCTTCCCTCCCGGAATTATTCTTAAGCCCCGCATCAAGTGCTCTCTGCACGCTTGCACTGACGGATAAGCTCACATTCAGCGTATTGATATCAGCCACACCCAAAGCCAAATGTGAAGTCCCCTTTCCCTGAACAGCCTGCACCGGCATAAGTGTAACCGCAGTCACAACAGATAACATGGCAGCAGCAAGCTTCTTTGCGCTTCTCTTCAGATTATTAATATTTCCCATAAACATCAACCCACTTTCTTTCATACTTGTGCAGCTGGTTCTATGTGCCGGACTCTATCTTTTTAAAATCCGCCACAGTATTTCTTGGCTTAATCTCTATGCTCTGCGTAAGCTCGGACTTTGAATTGGCAAGAGTGAAGCTCACGCTGATTTTCTCAATCTTATTCGTCTCCTTGACGCTGCTGTTGTATGTATATACGGCGTTGCCCGAAGCATCTGTTGTCGATTCAGTGACACCAGCTGTAATTTTAAAATATCTGACAAGCTCTGATATGCAATTTCCCTTATTGTAATCAACCACAGCTCCCGCATCATATATATACAGATACCCTGCGTCACCATACGGACTCTCCTCTACCCATATATACTGTTTTGCGACTGCTTTATTCTCCCCCTCTGCAGCAGGTGTCCCGGTGGTAAAATACACAACCTTCCTGCCATCCATCAGCTTATCCTCTTCAAGCGTAAAATTCGTTCCCTCAAGTATCGCCGCCGACATTGATGAGGTAATAAGCTGTGAATCATTCTGCAAATCTATCGTTGCGCTCTGTTTCCTGAAAAAATTAGTCCCACCTACCATTATTGCCGAAATCATCGATGAAACAATACCCATTATGGCAATTCCTATAAGTACCTCTATGAGAGTGATGCCCTTGTTATCCGAAAATCCGTCCCGTTTATGTGCTCTGTCTAGTTTCATACTACTTAACCTCATACTTTCCTGTTGCAAAGAATATGGTAAGTTCACTCTCCTTTTTTCCGTGTGCCGCCCTTATCCTTCCGGTGCCCGAGGTCTGCATGGCTGTTCCGCCGTCCGCCAAGGCATAATTAAAGGATTTTATCGCACCTGTCGAAGCGTCGAATGTCATCGCAAAACCGGTAATCTTCACCTCTTCGTCACTATCTTTAGTGTAATACAGGTCACATTTTTTCAGCTCTGTCACAGTGTCCACAGGTGTCTGTGTGGCGGCTGCCTGTTTAGTTACCGTCATGCTCACGCTGCCATCGGCATCCGTGTTCACCGAAAAACGCCATCCGTACAACAGATTCTGCGTCATTGTCTTCTGACGTGTCTCCTGAATACCTGTCGCAATGCTCTTGGTCACACTGGTCATATTTCCAGCCTGGATAAGACCTATGGAAGCGAAAGAAACGCCGATAAATATACCCATAATGGCAATGACAACCAGCAGCTCAATCAATGAAAAGCCTTTATTCATTTCATTATTCAATGTATTGCAGCTGTCATTCCTGCCATTCCTACTTTTCCTACTTTTCATATCGGCATTTTCCCTCCTTTTCATAGCATTTATTAAGAGCATTATTCCGTCTCTGTCTGTGTTGCTGCACTTCTTCTGTAATTTGCTATATTTATGCAATCCGATGCCGCATAGCTGTTAAGATTGCCATTTTCCTTCTCATCAGGCTGCTTTGCATGTGCCCCATCATTGTAGCCGATATGCTTTCCGAGCTCAGTGACATTCGTTCCGTCGAAATATCCTCTGACACCCGGAAGTGTCTTAAGAATCGTATCAATAAGCTCCGGTGCCGCACTATATGTACCACCTTCAAGTTTGACATCTCCCGTCGCGATGATGCAGCCCTCAAAATTCCGGTCTACAACCACGTTGCCATCCACAATTATAATTCCTCTTTCAGGTGCACGGCTGTCGAAATCATTGCTGAGCTTCACATCCCCATTATGCACGAAAACAACATAGTTCTCCGCATTGCTGCCATCTTCATTCTCGACATAGTAATAGGCATTTCCGACCTCGGCTATCTTTGACCTGCCTTTGAGAATATTGTCGACTGCACCATGATTTAACTCAGCCTCCGATTTAATCTTATGTGAAAAACGCATAGAGCCGTAGTTGAGCGTCGGATAAGGCCTGCTTCCATCCCAGTCGGAGGAATTGTACATCCAGTCATCCTCAAGCTCTATCAGAAGACTTCCTATTATTCTCTGTCTCCATCTCGAATTGTCGTAAAGAACCCTGACAAGTTCGTCCCCTACACTGTTATATTCGTTCACACCCGAAGCATTGTCCCTCACAATTCCCTTCTCATACACACGGGCATTAGGGTTAATCGTGATAGCCTTAGTTCCTGTACCGTCATAGTCAAGGAAATCGTCATAAGCCTCATCAATCAAACTTCTTATTCTCGCTCTTATCACCTGAGCCTCGGCAAGATTTCCGGCTCCGGTTATCCCGGCATCTGAGCAAAGCTCATTGAAGGTATCATCATCGTAAAGTCCGCGATAAAAGCTTGCAGCCGCATCACCGCTCGAGAAATTGTAATAGTACTCATACTCCCCGCCTTCGACCGGATTGGCAATCACGCGCTGTGCCGGGTTGAGCAGCTTCTTTGCAAAGAAGTTATCGTTAATTATTCCGTTCCATGACGCCGGAAGAACATACGCCGTCTGTGTGTAGCGCACGGCAATAGACTCGCCCGTTCTATAATAGCTCTCATCGCCTGGGTCTGATGAGCCTTCGTTATATACAACCCATCCGTAACCTCCCAATATAAGTGTTCTTATATTGGAAAAATCCAGCTTTGACTTCTTACTGTTTATGATAATGGCACTGCTCTTAGCCGGGGACGCATCCGCGCTGTTTATTCCATGTCCCTCAATACTGTAGCCATAATAATCGCCGCTTATCGTCACAGAATTGCTCTTAGAGCCCTGTGTAAGTGTCAGGTCATCCGCAACATACGCAGAACCATCCGAATTGATTACAAGGTCTGAGTCGATAAGCTCGATATTGTCCGCCCATATTCTTCCGTTTCCAAATGTGACAGCCGCACCCTGTGAAAGCTGTATCAGACCGTTGGTGACAATATTGCCTCCATTTACGGTAAGTCTTAAAAGACTTGGTGATTCCGAAGCACCCTGATGGTTTATTCCGAGATTTGCGTATATTCCGCCATGTACATTTATAGAGCCCATCGAGTTGATATACTTATTTGATACAATCGCATAGTCGCGGAAGGACTGAAGAATATCGCTGTCATCATCCACGATATTGATATCAGCCTTCTCAGGGAATACAATCTCGTAATCCGTTGTGAGCTGTGAAAAATAGTCCGTGTTAAGATTCTGGTATGTTATTGTGACATCCTTTATAATCACGGAATTTATCGCACCGTCAACCATAAGAATCTGCGGAAGCTGTCCGACATTTATATCAATCCCGCTTCCACCTGAAGCATCCTTATAGACATCGGAGATATAGCTTCTAAGCTTATCGGATAATTCCGTGAGGTTCACAGATGATAGTGTGCTTCCTGCTGTGAGCTCATCCTCTATCTTTTTCTTAATGTCCTTCTCATCACTCATTCCATAGCTCTCGCCGAATATTGCGAAGCAGGCATTGCGGAAATATGTATTTCTAAGAAGCTTGTTAGCTGCCGTGTTGTCAATCATTGTGACCGAATCGCCGTCAACCTCAAGAAGATTTCCAATCACATAGTCATAGGACTCAGCAAGCTCACTGTAAGCGTCAGCGGCAAGACCTGAATATATCTCATCCACCGCCATATCCGCATTATAGAAAGCATTTCTGCCACGCGCCTCCATCGCCTTAATCTTGTATGAGGACAGGGCTAATGTCATGACAGTCATCGCTATGACCGCTATGAAGGATACCACAACCAATGTCATTATAAGTGATGAACCCTTATTCTCCTTAAGCCTGCCTGTGCTTCTTCTGCCCATACCTTTCTCCATTTCACCGTGCCTAAACACATATGCCTCAGCACGTATATTATTTTTCTTAATCATCGGTAGCTACCGAATACACCTGTTCCGAATAACCTCCGTCACGGTCAGCATCATAATCCACGCTCACTATGATCTTATATAATGAAGTAATCTCTTCGCCCATTTCATACGCAATATGGTTATCTGTATTTGCCGCATCCTTTGTAGAGAACACATTAACAACACCTTTTATGGTATTATTGACATTGACGGAAAGTGCTGCCCCCAAGGTGTTGTAAAATTCTGTTGTATATAGGTCAAGTGCTGTTGTGAGACTGCTGTTATCGACATTGATTTTAAAGCTCTCCTCCTGTCTTTCGCCTGCCTCCTCAACAAAATAAAGCTTCATGTTCCTTGAGGTTCCATCTTCATTGGTAAGCTGTACGTCGGAGGCTGCATTGACATTATAAGTTAAGCTCTTAAAATGTCTTACGTCCGCAGCCTTTTCCAACGTAATTCCATCACTTGAAATTCTGCCGCCCTCCGCCTTTGCGTAGAGAAAATATAAAGGCTTTTCATTGTCTAAGGTAAGCTTAATCTCATCAGCCTTATACACCAGCTTCCCCGAACATCTGTAGAATGTCATAGGAGTCCCGGCTCCCGGAGTGACAACCACACCCGGAGACGTATCCTCAGCCCTGTACACTACCTTATAATCCGTGAAATCGAATGTATATATCGTATTGATAGTTACCTCATAATTATTGCCGGCCTGTTCTATATTAATATCTACTGTTTTATCTATATTTTCCTTTTTAAATTTGGAGTTGACATCAGTAAGCTCCGACTCACTGATACCATCCAATGAACCACTGCTCTTTAGATATTCGTCCGCAAAAAGATTGCCATAGGTATCACGGACTGCCTTGTCCTCAGCTGACGGACTGTAGCTGTCCCACCTGCCTTCTGTGACATTCCATTTTTCCATGACCAGTGCACCCGGGACATCATAAGGTATCTTCTGTGACCTCATAAGCGACAGAACCTTGTTGTCATTGAGAATGAGCTCACTATATATGACGCTCGCCTCATTGTACAAGTCGGCAAAGTCCGTTGCCTTATAGTCATAATCCGTCTTAGGCATAAGGCTTACATTAACCCGGAACTTCTCACCATCCGCACCGTCAAGCTTGAAGGTATACACCGGGCTGTCCTCATTCACCTTAGAATCAGCCGGAAAATCATACACACCCGGAAGTGCTTTAAGTGCCGCCTCAAGTGCCGCCTTGTCCGTCGTATGCTTCGCCGTCTCCGCAACACTCTGTGCAACAGCGGTAGCATTCTGAAGCCTTCTGCTGTTGCGGTTAATCTTTCCCGACATGATAAAGGAGTTCATAAGAGGCACCGTGAGCATGGCAAGGATAGCTATCGCAATCAACAGCTCTATGAGAGAGAAACCACTATTCTGTTCATGCTTCACATTGTGGGACATATCACAACAATCTCCTTTTCATGTATATCTACCTATAATATCTCACCGCTCCGTTCACACTCTCAACCTTGAATCTTGGGTTGGAGCTGTCATCATTTACCACCTTGATGTTAAGTGTCATATCAGACTCATTGTTGATGGTCACGCTTGCTCCGGACTTGTCATTATCCGATTCACGCTCACTGCTGAATACCATGAGGTCAAGGCTTCTTCCCGGATTGAAGGACAAATCAACCAGGGTCTTGTCTGCAGCAGGATACTGCTTATCGCCTACAGAATAGCTTATCGTGTACTCACCATTCTCTCCTGCAAGGTTAATCACAACGGGAACATTGTCATTCGTGTTGGCGGAAACCTGTGAGGATGAGTAGCCTCTTCTTCCAAGAACCACCGAGCTTAAATCGGAGCTTTCCGAGCTGAGGGAAAGCGCTATATCATAATTGGTCATAAGGCCGAACTCATCCGCTGCCTCTATCACACGGCCAGGATTGCTCTCTGATACAAAAAGATTCTCCGTGCCAAGGTCAATCGAATCTATATCCGACTCATAGTAGTCTCTGTCCGAACCGGTGATGGCATACTGTGAAATCGTGATATTGCCGCTCATAAGTTCATCGTCCTCATTGTAGGAGCAGCTTACCGTATCAATCGTATATATCGTATCATAGTCAAGTATGTATGCCAGCAGCTCCTTGAAGGTATCGTAATCACATTCATAAGAATATGTGACCGTCTTCTTATATCCCTTCATATCGGTGGAATATACCTTCGCGCCGTTAGCTGAAGGGTTGGATGAAACAACATTTCCGAAGGTGTACACAAGTGCTGCATCCGGCATGCTCACCGTGCGGACCCACACACCAAGCTGTGCTTCAAGCTCTGTTGTGAACATAAGCGTTGCCTTCTGTGAAAAGCCTGAATCGTATCCGGCAAGGCCACCCTCAAAAATACGATTATAGTTTTCCGTATCCTGCTTATACTTCGGTATATTGTCCGACTTATCCTTCAAGTCATTGTACTTAACCTGAAGTGTGGAAATCTCGCCCTCAAGCGCACTCGTCCTGTCGCTGAAATTGCGGAATCCGAAATAGTATGCTAAAAATACCAGCAAAAGACTGCCAACCAGACATAATAGGAATTTGTCACGTTCTGAAATTGCAAGCTTCATAATTACTGTGCCTCCTTCTCATTATTTACTGTACTGCTGTCCGTACCGGCTTCTTCCTGTGTGCTCTCCTCCTCGTCAAGCTTGAGGAACTTGAACGTAAGCGAAAAGCTCTCTGTAATATTGCTCTCCTCGTCCTTCGATTCGCTGACACCCGAAATCTGTATATCATATACATTATCAAGCTTCTCAAGCTCCTCTAAGAACTTCGCAACGCACAGCTTGGATGAGCCTGTTCCCGAAAGGGATACCTGTCCATTATTAAATGACAGGCTTGACAGTGAAATATCCGAAGGCATAACCTCTTCAAGCTTATTGTACATATATAATACGGAATCATTGTCACTGTAGGAGCTGCTCACAAAGCCAAGCAGATCCGTCACCTTGTCCTTCGCATTGTAATAATCGTTTACAATCTGCTCAACACTGCTGATTCTGTCTATATCCGCCGCAAGCTTATCACGCTGCTCCTTCACCTGCATGTAATTATATAACGGATAACCGACCAGCACGGCTGATATAATCAAGGAGCCTGCTATAAGCGCTGTATTGTTATGCTTAACCTCCTTCTTCTGTGCCGTCGCTATATGCTTTCTGGACACGAAGTTAATCGGCTCAATGACCGTTCCAAGGTTCTCAAGATAATTCATAAGGTGGTTCTCAGGCATCTCATAGTACTTGCTGCCTGTGACATTCTTAAGCTCATCCATCATGACTATAGGAATATTAAGCTCATTGCTCAGCAAATCAAGCAATCCAAGAATCTGCACACCATCCGTTATAAGATATGCCTTGTCAAGCGGGCTGTCCTGATTTCTTGTCGTGTAATAATCGACTACACGGCTAAGGTTGGCCACCATGTATCTGAGGGAATCAGTAACCTGGTCTCCGTCAAACGAGGAGTGGATAAGCTTCTCATGCTTTACAAGCTCCTCGGCTCCCGCCTCCGGTATCTGCTTCTCATCCATGACCGCATTGATAAGTACATTCTTTCCATACGGAATGGTTCTCTGCATCTGCAGGATACCCTTCTTCATAATGTTGACAACAGTTGTCGCCTTGTTGACCTGAATAACTATGTTCGGTGCTTCCTCAACCTGCTGCCTGATGAGCTGCAGGGTTGAGTTACCTGCATAGTCAATGCACTCAAGCTTCATCTCAAGCCGCTCTGCAAGGGTATAATAGCTCTCAATAATCTCCTCCGGCGCAGCTACCACCATGAGACGCATCTGCTTTCTTCCCTCCTGGACGAAATGCTCAAGTATGGAATATGAAAATACATACTCCTCCGTGTTAATAGGAAAATACTCTGAGCAGTTCGCATCCACGACCGACTTAATCTTATCCGTTTTAACATTCGGAATAATAATCTCCTTGTTGGCAAACTTAGGACCATGCACCGTGAATATAACGTGCTTTGCATTGATGCGGTTCTTAAAAATCGTCTGCTTGAGAATCCTTGAAATCTTCTCAATATCCACGATTTCTCCCTCATCATAAGAATCAGCCGGGGTAGGAACCGTCTCCGCCCACAGAACTGAAATATTCTTCTTGCTGCTGTCAAGCTCGGAGAGCTTGATTTCCGAGCTGCCTATTGAAATGGTGATGAATTTGGTGACCTTAGAAGCCATGAGTGTTCTCCTTTTACTTTTTATACCGGATTAGGTGTTTGCAAAACTTAGTATATTACAGCCGGACGTTGTGCAAATTTGCGTTTCGCAATTGTCTATTTATACTGGAACAGCATATATGATTATGTGCATCCGTTATGAGGTTATATTAGTATAGTTCTCTTACATATCGCTGCTTACCTGCATTGTTGGGTTATTATCTTTTGTAAGCAGGGATATGTAAGAGAACTATTAATCATACGATTTTAGTTCTCTTAAATTAGAATAGTCCGAGATACCATTTTATAAGGTTATCTCCGAACAGCATTGCTATGACCATGCCTGCTGAGAGGTATGGCCCGAATGCGAGCTGTCTGCCCCTGTGGGCAAACTTCATAAGTAACAGGTGAATTACTGAGCCTATTATGCAGCCTAGGAAAAAGCCCAGTGTGACTTCTCTCCATCCAAGGAAAAGTCCTGCGGCTGCCATGAGCTTCACATCACCGCCACCCATCGCCCTGCCGCCTGATATAATACCTATCAGAAGCAGGAAAGCACTGACACAAACAAGTCCGATAAGGTGTGAGACAATATTGTGGCAGTCGAGCGCGCTTCTTAACACACCGAGCACCAGAATGGTAATGTTGACACCTATCGGTATCTCATAGGTTCTCCAGTCGATGACTGACAGCACAACCAGAGCTGAGAAAAACAGACATAACAGTATGCTGTCAATATTTATGTCATTGATAATGAATATCAGTACATACCCGATTCCGTTCATCGCTTCGATGAGCGGATATTGCACTGAAATCTTCGCCTTGCAATACCGGCACTTACCGCCGAGCTGCAGCCACGAGAACAGCGGCACTAAATCGTACCATCTAAGCCCATGCCCACAGCTCATGCAGTGAGAGCCCGTTGTTGCAATATTCTCTTTAAGCGGCAGCCTGTAAATGCAGACATTTAGGAAGCTGCCTATCACGATTCCGAAGAGGAAGGTGAGTATGTAGAGGAGGATGTAATACTGCATAATAGTTGAGAGTGATTATCTTGTTACAGAGTATTTTATGCTCTTACCATCTATAACATTTGTACCATCTGTAAACTCAACTGTAATTGAGCCTGTCGTTGTATTTACCTTAGCCTGTAATGTTGTTCCCGCTTTTGCTGCTTTAGCTCCAAAAACGTTAAAAGTAGTTGTACCAGCATTTGTCTTAAATACTGCGTCCTGAGCTAAATAATCTTTTAAAAGATTCTGAAATTTTGTATTTACACCTGCCTTAGGCTCTGTTGCAAACGCATTTCCATTATACGCATTAACTAAATTAATTGTACAAATCTTTTCTGTTGTTCCTGTCGCATTTGCAATTATAGCATCATATACATCTTCATCAATCATTGCTGACTGAACATTTCCAGCCAAAGTATCAAGTGCCTGATAATCCTTTGCTTCTCTTGTCTTCTCGATATTGCTAAGAAGTGTAGGTGCAATAACACCAACTAATACTACCATGATAGCGATTACTACCAAGAGCTCTACGAGAGAGAAACCCTTATTATTCTTGTTTAACTTCTTCATGCTTAAATATCTCCTTTAAATATAGATAATATTTTTTAGGCTTATGCCCATATATGTTACGCGGTGGTCGGGTCGCCCACCGGAATAACCGGATTAGGTTGTTTTATGTATCACAGGATTAGGCGGTATCTCGTATTGTATCGTCAAAAACCTGTTTCTGAATTTATATATCTTCCTTCCAAGATTGTTGTCGACCTTTAGGGAATCTTTTTTATCTATCTTTTCAAGATATTTACGATATTCCTCATGTGAATGGAAGCTGCCTCCTACCCCATAGGCATCCGATACAAGGTACAGGCAGATATCCTTATATTTGTATTTATCGCTTAGGAATATATCCTTAAACCTGATGGAAAGAAAATCATTTATCGTTGTCGAAAACTTATCCTGAATCGCTTTTATATCAAGGAACTTTGGTTCTTTGACATTCTTCATTTCCAGAATATACAGGTTGTAGGAATCACAGGAATTGTCCACCGCGACAACGTAATCTGTCGCCTTAGGCGGTGTGGCATCATGCAGTCCATTGTAGTAGTCATCGACCTTGACTCCGGCATATTCGGAATGTGTCAATTTTTCATCAACTCCAACCCCTATGCCTTCATCCTCTATCTCATACCTTATACAGCTTTTTAACTTAGGTTCATTCTGTATCCTTGATATCATTCTGTACCCTCATTATGCTCCTGTATAATCTGCTCACGCTCGTTATACAGTGCCTCACTTACATCAATGAAGTTCTCGTCATCAGCCCCACACTCATCTATGTGCATAGATTTTGAAATACTTCCCTCTGCACCCTTCTCAAGATATATCGGCTGATATATATGATAGTCCAACTTTCCTGATAGGACAAGATTGTTCAATTTATTGAACACATAGTTACTGTGTGAGGACATCACAAGTGTTATTCCCGCATTCGTAAGCTCCGTGAATATTTCCATAAGCTTAACCTGATTGTTCGGGTGGAGGTGGGCCTCGGGTTCTTCTATAAATAAGATAGCATTATTGTCTATATACTTCTTATCTTTATTTATAACAACGTATTTCAGAAAAGCAACTATGGGTGATACCTCCGACACCATTGAAGAAACCTGTGTCATTGAATACTGTGCATCCATGTTTTCAGGCGCATACATCAAAGAATCTTTATTCTTATCATAAACCACCTGTCCTTTAAGTACAGTTTTTTCTATATCATTGCAACATTTTTTGACCCCATCATCTATTGTTTTTTCTGCATATATGCCATAATTAGCTATGCCCGATAATGTAATAAAATAATCCGCAATAGGCTCCGGTATACCCGGAAGTTCAATTTTTTTCGTCAAAGTTGCCCTGTTCTTAGAAAGCTCAGCCATTATCGGTCCAAATGCGCTCATTCCTGTATATATACCGGACCTTGAAGCCGGAAGAAAATGTAATTGTCCAACCTCATTCTGAATTTCCAGTACAACATCATTTAAAAGAGGATTAATTTTATATAATACGCCTGCAAGTCCAACCGTTACCGGTCTGTCACTCTTCTCCTCGTAATTAACATCTGTATTGCCGGTTATTGTTGCATTCTTTAAGTCGATATCCATACTATACTGTTTTACACATAGATGGATATGTGGTTCATCTGATAAAATTAAATCAAAATTTCCAAATGTATTACGACATGAATTAATAAATTGAGGAATTATAAATTCTGATATTTCCTTATACATGTCCTTCTTGCTGCCATACTCTTTTTCATCTTCCTTAAGAAGGTCATCGTAACTTGAATCTTTATTTATATCAGCAATAGATTTAAACATGTCAACAATTAACTCGCTTACCTTTTTTTCATCTACAGGAATATTCATAAAGGACTTCAGCAATAGATACACCACCTGCATAGCGTAGGACTTACCAATATTGTTATCCCCGTAGGTTACAATAAGCTTCTTCGACAAATCAAACTCAAATTCTTTTATAGGACCAAAGTTGACAATCTTTATTTTCATTGATACAGCCCTTTCAACATTATCCGATTCCGTTATACAGCGTCATCATCGGCGCATACACTGCGGCAATGATAGCGACAACGATAACCGCAAGGAACACGATTACAAGCGGCTCAAGGAGTGCCGTCATCTGCTCGGTCGCCATCGTAACCTCCTCATCGTAGTAGTCGGCTACGTTGTCAAGCATCTCCTCGAGGTTACCTGTCTCCTCTCCTATACCTACCATATGTACAATCATCGGCGGAAATATTCCGCTGGTTCTGAGCGGTCTTGAGAGCGGCTGGCCGCCCTTTACCTTCTCCTGCGTGTCCGCAAGTGTATCTTCATACACTACATTTCCTATTACTTTAGATGTTATTGATAACGCCTCAACCACGGACATACCTGCCGCAAGAAGTGTCGACATGGTTCTTGCAAATCTCGAACATGCTGTCTTGGTGTTGAGCTTTCCGAATATCGGTGCCTTGAGCTTAAGTTGACCGAACACTCTTTTTCCCATAGGTGTACCGGCATATATCTTCACACCAATCACAATGCCTGCAATCACAATAACTATCGGTATCCAGTTGGCAATGAGAAAATCGCTGAAGCCCATAACCGCTAGTGTATATGCTGGCATATCCATATCCATGTCCTCGAATGTCTCCATGAATCCCGGGAGCACCCCGACAAGCATTACTATCATAACTACGATTGCCACTATGATGAGGACTATCGGGTACATCATGGCTTTCTTTACAAGTCCTTTGAGCTTATTTTCCTTTTCAAAGTGCACTGCCATCCTCGACAGCGACTTTTCAAGTGAACCTGACTGTTCACCTGCCGCTACCATATTAAGAAGCATCTCAGGAAACATTTCGCCCTGCTTGCGCATGGCGTTAGAGAGTGTCTCACCTTTCTCAACGCTGGTCTTAGTCTCCATGATTGCCGCCGCAAGCTTCTTGTTCTCCGTCTGCTGTGAGAGCATGTCCAGTGCCTCGATAACGCTTACTCCTGCCTTTAATATACTGTTGAACTGTCGGCAGAATACCGACAAATCTCTCACCGAAGCCTTCTTCTTACCGATATTTATATCAATATCCTTATTAAGAAGTGACGCCTCCTTGACTGAGACTATCATGCCCGCTTCAGCCTTCAGTGCTGTCCTTGCCTTATCTATGCTGTCCGCCTCGACATTACCCTTTTTCTTTTTGCCTTCTTTTGTGACAATTTCGTACGAATATGTTGCCATTGTGTACAACCTCGCTTAATTTCTACATTTTGTACCGAAAGCAGGCACAATTATTATTATTTTCATCAATCATTTATATCCATTATAGTAATTCTTATTCCGTTTGTCCATAGCTTTAGTTTACCTGTTTATGGTAAATTATGCCTATTTTTTACAATTATCGACATAACAAAAAACCCTTACATGTCATATCCATGTAAGAGCCTTAATTCTTTTAATATCTGTACTTATCCCTGCTTTTCTTGATGTCAGCTTCTATCATTCCTGTGCGTAAGCGTTCTTCATCGCATTCCTGAACTCTTCCACGGACATGCTTGCCTTTTCGGCAGCTTTTTCTATGGTGAGTACCCCATCATTAACCAACTCAATAAGGATGTGGGTTCTTCCTTGCTGCATAGCTTTCTCCGCAACACCCTGGCTCAAATTGCACATATCATCCACCTCACTTTCAAATGTCTCGGTCATAGGTATATTGAAATCTCTTTCCAGTATATCCTTTTTCTCCCTTGCTGACAACTCATTCTGGAACAAGACACCAAGAAATTTTATCAGATTGTTGTCATTCCATTCCTCCATCTTTCCTAAGCACACCATCACTATGTTTATCAAGTCATAGTTCTCCGGTGCTTCGACCGCATTTCCTATAATAGTTTCCGGCTTTAGCGAATAGCGTGTTATCGTATTTCTGAACTTTTTCGCTGGATTTACACATATCCATATCGAATATACCTTGCGCAGCTTCTGGTAATCCGACTTAGTAAATACCGTTCCATGCTGTGCTGAAATCAGCCTGCTCCCGTAATATACCGCTCTTTTTGTCAGGGGATATTTCAGTTTGAACCGGTTCTGTGCCTCGGCATTGATGATAAGCCTTATATTCTCATGTTCTTCTGTGGACGGTGCTATCGCATTGAAGCGCACGTCATAGTACACTGTTCCCTCATTCTGTGATATGTCCTCATTGCCCATTCCCTGTACCTTCGTCACTTGTGTATTCATTGCCTGTGCATTCATTGCCTGCACTTTCATCGCCTGTGCATTTATCGCCTGTGCATTCACCTCCTGTGCATTCTTGCCTGCACCTCTGCTGCCCGTGTCACTACCGTCTCCGGCTTAATATCAGGCTGTTCGGGAGAACTGCTGTCATCCATGTACACCCCTGTAGTTCCTACCTCCGGCTCTCCTTCTATGTATTTCTGTGCTATGTCCATAATGCTGCAGGCCTGATACTCCTTAACACAATCCTTTAGGATATGTGCAAGCACTAGCTTATTTGCCAGCAGCTTCTTGGCTGCCCTGTCATACCGTGCCTCGTAATCTGTCTGCGTTATGGTATGCGCCAGATATGTCTCTTTTCCCATCGTACTCCCCTTTCTTCTTTTGGCGGTTAAAAGTAAAGCAGACATTTGCAATCCGCTTTCGCTACTTGCTCATGAACGCAGTTCGCATCCCACTTACCCACCGCTTAGTGCTCCACACACTTGAAGCAGGGGATTGCTTATTCTGCGTTCAATTTACAAAATAACAGGAAATAAAGCATAGACTTTTTAATACAGCTATTTGCCATAGCCGCATGATTTTTATAAAATCTTATAAAACAGAACCATAGAATATATCAAAGAAATATGCTTTTAAAAGACTATATCAGATTCCATCACAATTAACAATATACATCCTATAACTATAAACAGTTGTTTATTAAATTATACTCTTAAAATAAATGTAAGCCCTCCCGGACATCTGGAGGACTTACATTTAATAATTATCTTTTTTCATTTAGCAACTACGCCATCATTCTCTGCTCCATGCGTTTGCGCTCTTCATCGCATTTTTGAACTCTTCCACGGACATACCTGCTTTCTCGGCAGCTTTTTCTATGGTGAGTACCCCATCATTGACCAGCTCGATAAATGTATAAAGTGCTCTAAATATTCCGAATCAGGCACAACCCGACCTAGTACACCGAATAATAAATAACGGGCACCTTGACTTGCCTGATTTTTCATCTGCTGCATTGTCGTCAATCGACGCAGCCACCGCTACGCCCCATTCCTCCGCCTTACATATGAAGCAATCGTTCAGCGTCAATGTATCAGAAACTTATTTATCGGTGTACTAGAATGCATTGTCTATCCTCTTTTCCATAATCTGGCTGTCCTGTGCGTAGGATACAGCATTCTCCTTATCAATATCCCCCTTCATGTACAGGTCAAAGATAGCGTCATCCATGGTCTGCATGCCAAGCTTTTTGCTGGTCTGTATCGTCGAATTAATCTGCGGACTCTTTGCTTCACGGATAAGATTCTTGATGGCAGGGGTGCTGTGCATTACCTCGAATGCTGCGACTCTGCTCTTTTTATCGGCTGTCGGAATAAGCTGCTGGCTGATAACGGACTCAAGCACCATTGAGAGCTGAACTCTTATCTGCTGCTGCTGGTGCGGAGGGAATACATCCACAATACGGTCGATTGTGCTTGCCGCACCTATGGTATGAAGTGTTGACAGCACAAGGTGACCTGTCTCGGCAGCAGTGATAGCGGTGGATATTGTCTCAAGGTCTCTCATCTCTCCGACAAGTATTACATCCGGATCCTCACGGAGTGCAGCGCGCAGCGCATTGGAATAAGAGTGTGTATCAAGCCCGACTTCTCTCTGATTGACCATCGCCTTCTTGTGGTTATGAAGATACTCTATAGGGTCCTCAAGCGTGATTACATGTACCTCTCTCATAGAATTGATTCTGTCGATGATGGAAGCAAGCGTTGTGGACTTACCTGAACCGGTAGGACCTGTTACAAGGACAAGACCTCTCTTCTTCTGATAAAGGTCAACAACCGATTTCGGGATTCCAAGCTCCTCCGGAAGTGGTATCTTAGTAGATACAAGACGGATTGATGCCGCCATGGAACCTCTCTGGTGGAATACGTTCACACGGTAACGGCCAATCTGAGGGATGGAATACGAAAAATCAATCTCACCTAATTCCTCGAACTGCTGCAATCTCTTATCACTCATCATGGTACTTATGACAGCCTCCGTATCAGGCGGAAGAAGTCTTGGATAATCCATATCCACAAGTATTCCGTTAATACGCATTTTCGGTGGAAGCCCTACCGTGATATGCACATCAGACGCCTTGTTCTCTTTTGCTGTTATTAGAAGTTCCTCTATAGTCATACTTTTCCTCTTTTCTGTTATGTGGTATAAATTTATACAATGATTTTGGTGTAAAAAAATGTTCTATAAACTTGGCGTGTACAACATATTATATCTAAAGTGGATATGTTTTGACATCCGAATCATGCAATACAAGATAAGCACTTGTGAAACACAAACCGGTAACCGGCGGCTGCTCATTTTTGCCGGTTAATCGGAACAAACGGAATGATTTCACAATTATTCAAGCATGCCAGTCAATATTAGTTATCCACATTGTATGTAATCTTCATCATCTCTGAAAATGTTGTGGTTCCGTCAAGCACGTACTCTGCTGCCGAAGCCCTGAGAGTGTGCATACCCTCCTCAACAGCAGCATCCATAATGTCATCAGCGTTTCGTTTATCCGCAATCATCCTCTTGAGGCGTTTCGTTATAGGCATTATCTCATAGACACCGATTCGTCCGTAATAGCCGATGTTATTGCACAGCTTACAGCCCTTAGGCTCATGAAGTGTACAAGGTTCATCAAGCGGTACGCCAAGTGCCTTCTTCTCCTCTATGGTTGCCTCCCTTGTGTTATCCTTGCTGCATTCGCATAATCTTCTGACAAGTCGCTGTGCAATGATTCCCACAAGCGAATCGGAAAGCAGATATGGCTCAACACCCATATCTATAAGACGCGATACAGAGGAAGCTGTGTTGTTGGTATGCAGTGTACTTACCACGAGATGTCCTGTGATTGAGGCCTTTACGGCAATCTCTGCCGTCTCGGAATCTCGAATCTCTCCTATCATAATGATATCCGGGTCCTGTCGGAGAATGGAACGGAGCGCACTTGCAAATGTGAGGTCTGCCTTGTTATTTACCATTACCTGATTGATGCCATCAATATTTGCCTCTACCGGATCCTCTACAGTGATGATGTTTACATCTATCTTGTTTAACTCACTTAGTGCTGTATAAAGTGTTGTCGATTTACCTGAGCCTGTAGGTCCTGTTACCAGTATGATACCATGTGGATTTTTAAGTATATTGTCGAACTTGATCATATCATCAGGCTTAAGTCCAAGCTTGCTCTTCTCTCTCTTAAAGCCTGCCTTGAGTGCAAGTCTCATAACGACCTTCTCGCCGTAGCAGGTAGGCAGGCAGGACACACGAATATCATACTCTTTATGGTCGATGTCTATGGTTATACGTCCATCCTGAGGCTTTCTCTTCTCAGAAATATCCATACCTGATATAATCTTGATACGTGCAATCATCGCAGAGTAGAGTGCCTTGTCATAGGTTATAGCCTCGTTGAGCGTACCATCAATACGATAGCGCACACGAATACTGTACTCGAACGGCTCAATATGTATATCACTGGCTCTCTGTCTTGCCGCCTGCTCGATTACATTTCTTACAAGCTGTACAATCGGTGAGTTCTCGACATCTTCACGTCTCTCATCATCCTGAGCCTCCGCATTGTCATATATTCCCTGTTCCTGCTTATATGCCTCTGCAACTGCAAGAGCCTTCGCCTTTCCAAAGAACTTATCGATAACAACCTGAATATCTGAGAGCTTGCTGAGTACAGGGACAACCTCCATGCCTGTGATGATACTCGCATCATCTATAGCCATAATATCCATAGGGTCTGCCATCGCCACCCAGATTACATTCGCCCTGCTCTTATCAAACATATATGGTATGAGCTTTAATCTTCTGGCATTCTCCTCATCTATCATCTTAACAGCCTTTTCATCTATTGAGGCTGCTGCTACATTGACATATTCGACATTCAGATGGCGGCATAGCACATCTATCATATCATCCTGCGACACATAGCCCAAATCCACAAGAGTGTCACCAAGCAGCTTACCCTTGATTTTCTGCTCCTTGAGTGCTGTATCAAGCTGCTCCTGTGTTATCTTACCCTCCTGGATAAGTACATCTCCAAGTCTTATTTTCTTACGGACACCATTTATCATTGCGTATTTCCCTCCGGATTAATACCTTCTAATAATTCACTGTTATACTGAACCTGAGTATTCTGCATAACATCATTATATAACGAATCAAAATCCTGCCCACATACATATCTTAATTCAGGATTATTCCGTCCAATCATGAATTCGCCGCTGCCATTTCTTATTGCATTGGTATACTCAAATATAAAATATCCATTCTCCGAATAATAGTTATTCGCCACGGTGACTTCAAATACATATAGAATTATATTTTCATACTGTGATGAACCATCCCCATGTCCGGACATGAATATTACCTGATTAAGCCTGAGGCTGTCCACCCACTCATTGTTATCCTGATACAGATAGTTGGAGTTTCCGGTAAGCCTGTAGAGCATACGCGTTGTCGTATCATCGGTTGCCGCCTTAATCTCTTCGGCACATTCGTCAGCAATATCAGCCAGAACACCATAATCAAGCTGCGAACTGTCATATATATATGAATCAAGCCCTTCCACAGTATACTCCATGCTTGTCACATCCGTATAGTAATAATACAGCTCCGCCGTCTTAGCGTCTATCTTACAATCAATAGTTATCACATCGCCATTTTTCAAGCCGGATGTCTTTCCTTTTATTACATACTCAAGGCTCTTTATGTATGTATCGCTTGAATTGTTGGTATATGTGACAAATGCATACGGTGCAGTTCCCGTAACCTCAACCTTGAGATCTTTGAAAACGTCTATTTCCTGCCCCTCATCAAGCCCTGCGACATCCACACGCTTGATAAAATCATTCACATTAAGCTTCAGTTCATCAGCCGCTGCCGCATCATAAGTAACTGTAAGATTGATTGTATCGCCGTTCGCTAACTTCTCAACCTTATCGCAGCTAAGCTCAAGCGACTCTACAAACGCGCTGTATTTCGCCCTTTCCTCATCCGTAGCACCGGCTCCCGCCAATACACTGTATATGCCGTCAATATCAAGATATGCCGTGACGGAAGCACGTCCCGACAGTCCTGATATATCCGTAATTATGTAGGGACTTATAGATATGTCCCTTCTTCCAATGCTGCAGCCCGAAATAAACAGTACACAGACAAGCAGTATTGCATATCCTAACCTCTTCATTAAATTAACCCTCCGAAATTACCGGTTCTCATTCCTTGATACCTCATAAATCAACTTAGAAATATAATCCACTGAATTTATAATATTATCCGTGATTCTTCTTCCCTCAATCTTGAAATAATTGCCTGCTATATGCATATTATCATTATAATGCTCCGGATAATGAGCACTTCCGCTCCGGAATGCCTCGCTGCCGCACTCAGTCCCATACGAATACAGCAGCTTTCTGTCCGCTCCGCAGTAAATCCGGCGCACTCTATTTTTTAGGAACCATCGTATTGTTTTCACGCATTTATATAGAAGTATACCATACTGTCACCCAACTTACAAGTAATTTGACTTTTATGCAGCACCGTGTTGGTTTTAGTTACTCAAGATAATGCTTCATGCTGTTCAGTGCATTTTTCTCAAGTCTTGATACCTGTGCCTGACTCATTCCTATCTCGCCTGCAACCTCCATCTGCGTCTTACCCTGAAAAAAACGAAGCTCAATAATCATTCTCTCACGCTCAGGAAGCCTGTTCACTGCATCGTTTAACGCCATGTCCTTAACCCAGTTTTCTTCCAAATGCTTTTTGTCGCTTATCTGATCCATTACATAGAGCGTATCCCCTCCGTCTGTATATACCGGCTCATATAGCGACACCGGACTCTGTATGGCGTCCAGTGCCATAATGACATCTTCACGGCTCGCACCTATCTCACCTGCTATCTCGTTGAGTGTCGGTTCCCTGAGATTTGTCTTAGACAGACGTTCCCTTGCATATATTGCCTTGTATGCCGTATCCTTAAGCGAACGGCTTACCCTTATCTGGCTTGATGTGTCGCGCAGGTACCTTCTTATTTCGCCTATAATCATAGGAACAGCATAGGTGGAAAATTTTACCTGCTGTGTAATATCGAAATTATCTATAGCTTTAATAAGTCCTATACAGCCAATCTGGAACAGGTCGTCCATATTTTCATTGCTGCCTGAAAACCGCTGCACAACGCTTAGCACTAATCTTAAATTTCCCTTAATATACTTGTCCCTTGCCTGTTTGTCGCCCTCCTTTATCATTTTAAGCAGCTCTGTCTTCTCCTGTGCACTAAGAAGCGGCAGCTTTGCCGTATTCACCCCACATATTTCCACCTTAAAAGCAGCCATCCTGAAAACCCCCTTAATCTCTGATACTCTACGATAAAAGGATTTCCATAATGACTGCCTTTATACTGGTAAAAAATACTTATCTGATATCTGATTTTATCTATTCATATCTCACAATTTCTTTTTTCAGGCGCTTGATAATCTTCTTCTCCAGTCTTGAAATATATGACTGCGATATTCCAAGCATATCCGCAACCTCCTTCTGTGTAAGCTCAGTCCCATCCTCGCTGCTGAGCCCGAAACGCAGGTCGACAATCTGTCTTTCGCGTTCAGTCAAGCGGCTTATCGCCTTGTTGAGCAGCTTTTTCTCAACCTCATCCTCTATATCCTTATATATTACGTCCTCATCCGTTCCGAGTATATCTGAAAGAAGAAGCTCATTTCCGTCCCAGTCCACATTTAACGGCTCGTCAATGGAGACCTCCATTCGCGTCTTGCTGTTTCTTCTAAGATACATAAGTATCTCATTCTCTATACATCTTGATGCGTATGTGGCAAGCTTAATATTCTTACCCGAATCATAGGAATTGACAGCTTTTATAAGTCCTATGGTGCCTATTGATATAAGGTCTTCCACACCAACCCCTGTATTGTCGAATTTTTTTGCTATGTACACAACCAGCCTTAGATTATGCTCTATGAGCAGCGACTTAGCCTCGCCATCGTCCTCATCAAGCTTTTTAAGTGCCTGTGCCTCCTCCTGTGCAGAGAGCGGCGGCGGCAGCACATCTGCTCCACCTATATAGTGAACCTCATTGCGGTCTGCGCTTATAAGGCTTTTGAATGTAGGAACAGCCTTAAATTGAAATTTGTTAGGAACGAGTACTTTTATATACATATATATTCTCCTTATCAATTATTTATTTCCGGTTCAGACTTGCCGTATTTAATATCATTGAATATTCCCCTTTTTTTGAAAGGCTGCCCTCATACAGCGCAATCTTGGGATACTCGAACTGCCTTGTCCTTCCCTCATACTCAACCATCATGCAATCCATCGTCACAAGCCTCATAAGCCCATGTTCTTTTCCGAGACTTTTATACGGAATCAGCGTTATTCCGTCACTGAACGTATCAGACTGCATAAGCCCGGTCAAAGCCTTCTTTTCCACTATACAGACAGGTTCTCCGCTATATGGATCCGTGAGTGAATTTCCGGTATCAAACAATCCCCATACATCCGTGCTTCTTCCATCAAGCCTGAGCGTGACCTTGTAAAGCAGATTTTTTCTCTTCACATACCCTGTAAGATAACCTACCAACGGCACAGCAGCCTGTAAAAACAATACAGCCGTCACCATTGTAACTAACACTGTACTGCTTCTGTCATGTGCCTGGCTCATTACACCGCCCAACAGCACCGCTACTCCCATAAGCACCGCATAGCGGTATAACCATTCGCCCGGTCCGCCTCTGCACCCGGCTATGTACAACATTGCCACAGGCATACAAAGATATGTGCAAAATAGCACCGTAATGCCTTCATTTCCCACAACTGCCACCATGACACTCCATGCTGCCCCGATGCCTGCTGCGATTGTGAGACGTAGATAAGTGGTGGTTATTTTGCACAACCTGCAGGATACCGCCAGAACGGTATAGTCTAAAAGCAAATTGGTGAGAAATATTACATCCGGATAAATTTTGTAGTACAAGCTTCACCTCCTCTTGGAAGATTTTACATTGCACATTATATATTCATGTCCATGAAAAAAATGTCGAATTGACAAGACCAATGATAAGAATTTTTCGACAAAAAATACCGCACTGCGATATCTGATATAAATATCCGCAATACGGTATTCCCTTAACAATATTTATTTTCCGGCACATGCCCGGTTGCCACGGCTTATGTCAAGCATTACTTTCTGTTTTTCTGAAGGAAAGTAGGGATGCTCAGTTCCTCATTCTTGACGTTGCTCTCTAAAGGTCTTCTGTATGAAGTACCTGCAGGGTTCACGGATCTTGAAGACGGTGCTGTACTTACTGGCTTAGAATATGTAGTCTGTGGCTTGTAATTAAAACCTGCCATGGCATTGGAAACATCTATATTCTTCTGCTGGGCATCAAGTCCTGTTGCAATAACAGTGATTGTAGCCTCGTCCTGCACTGTATCATCATACATTGCACCAAATATAATATTGGCTGACTCGCCCGCAAGCTCCTGTACATAGCTTGCTGCCTCATTGGCCTCAATAAGGCTTATATCGCCCGAAATATTGATAATAACATGCGAAGCACCCTCAATCGTAGTCTCAAGAAGCGGGCTGGTAACCGCCTGCTTAACAGCCTCTATAGCCTTGTCATCACCCTTGGCATTACCGATTCCGATATGCGCAATACCCTTGTCCTTCATAACTGTCTGGACATCAGCAAAATCAAGATTGATAAGTCCCGGAACATTGATAAGGTCTGTTATTCCCTGAACTGCCTGCTGCAATACCTCATCTGCCTTCTTGAGTGCGTCAGGCATGGTTGTCCTTCTGTCAACTATCTCAAGGAGCTTGTCATTAGGTATAACGATAAGTGTATCAACACTCTCCTTAAGCTTCTCTATTCCACCTATTGCGTTATTCATTCTCTGCTTAGCCTCGAACTTGAACGGCTTAGTGACAACACCGACTGTGAGGATTCCCATATCCTTGGCAATCTTAGCGACAACCGGAGCTGCACCTGTACCGGTACCTCCACCCATTCCGCAGGTAACAAATACCATATCTGCACCCTTAAGTGCCTGGGTAAGCTCTTCGGTGTTCTCCTCTGCTGCCTTCTCACCAACCTCAGGCTTAGCTCCGGCACCAAGTCCCTTAGTAAGCTTCTCGCCTATCTGAAGTGCTGTAGGAGCCTTACAGAGCTTAAGTGCCTGCTTATCTGTGTTAATTCCTATAAACTCAACGCCACCTATATTCTCATCAACCATTCTGTTAACGGCATTATTTCCTGCTCCACCTACTCCAACCACTATAATCTTAGCGGATGCTTCTGTATCATCATTAATCTTAATTATTTCCATTATAAACGGAACCCTCCTTATACGATTGCATAGCTCATTCTTTTATAATATAGTTTTGTCACAAAAATATCAACAGCTTTTTGTCATTTTCTTAAAAAAACTTCTAATACTTATTCTATTATTTATTTTATTTACTCAATTATTTTTTTTATCTCTTTTTTCATCTTGTTTAAATGTGATATATCCGGAACCTTCTGTATAATTTTCCATATTTAAAACGCCGGAAAGTCCGGCAAGCTGTGGCTCAAGCTGTTTCAGCTCATGTAATTTCTCACCCAAACGCTCCCCGAATCCGAAATTCACACGCACATCACCTATGTAGAGCACGATGGAAAGATCATTGTTGAAATGTATCTTATCCACCGCAAGGTCATATTTTTGCAGATTCTGCGATAAATCAAGAATCGTATTAAAAACCCCTTCATCAGCTACAGGAAGCAGACTGTACAATACAACACTGTCAAACTCAAGTCCGTCAATCAACGGAACAGACATATCCTGCCTGTTGGATGTCTCAACAACTATTCCATCTTTATCGAAATACATATAGTTTCCCTTGTATATTATATAGGCAACTATGCTTTTCTCATATAGTATTACATGTACCTTATCCGGATATTCGATATTCACATCATACGTCTCTATAAATGGTATGGAAACCTTAACGTAATCATGCTTTAAGTCATATCCTAACTTAAGTGAATTGACGTATTCATTTTGACCGAAAATATATTCCTTCAGTTCATCATCAGTGTATCTGTCCGTTCCCTCAAAGCTTATCTGCGTTATTTTAAAATGTGTGGCTGCAACATATAATACCCCTGTCGCAAGTCCCAAAAATATCACAAGCACAATCAGAAGCTTTATCAGTATATTTCCTTTTTTTCTTCTTGTATGTGACATCTTTCTCTCCTTAATCAACACTGCACTCATAAATCCTGGCGCCCAGCTCCCTTAAATCGCCGGACAGATTCTCATAACCTCTGCGTATATACTCACAGCCCCTTACGGTAACCGGTTCATCGGCAAACAGTCCTGCCAATACCAGCGCCGCACCGCCCCTCAAGTCACTTGCTGTCACAGTTCCACCGTGTAAATGTCTCCTGCCATACACATAGGCTGTTCTTCCCTCTATCCTGATATCAGCCCCAAGTCTGTTAAGCTCATACGCTGCCTTAAAGCGTGTATCAAAGACATTTTCCTCCATTATACAAAAATTCCCCGATACAGCCATAAGTGCAAGAAACTGTGACTGCATATCGGTTGGAAATTCCGGAAACGGTCCTGTGGAGACAGCACATTCCAGCTGCCTTCTTCTGTCCGTGTTCAGGACAACCCCCGGAGCCTTAACCGCCGCATGGGCACCTAAATACTTTATGACGCTCTGTATTCTGTCACATTCGATATTAGGTATATACACATTTCCCGTACATCCTGCAGCCGCCACAAGAATCGTCCCTGCAACAATGCGGTCCGCAGGAACCGTATAGTGAATATCTTCACTGTTTATTACCGGCGGAGGTGTTATCTCTATATTTCCTGTCCGCTCACCATCTATCTGCGCCCCGAGCATTCTGAGGTAGCAGCATAAATCCCATATCTCCGGCTCCGATGAAGCATTAAAAATTCTTGTGCTTCCCCTCGCGCCCATAGCCGCAATCAGGCAGTTCTGCGTAGCTCCGACGCTCGGAAAAGGAAGCCTTATATCACAGCCTTTCAAGCCATGTCCTCCCACATCCGCATCAACCCCGCCGGAATTCCCACTTATGTCTGCACCAAGCTGCCGCATAGCCGACACATGGAAATCTATAGGTCTTTTCCCTATTGCACACCCTCCGGGCGGTGGCATAACGAACCGCCCGAACCGTCCGAGACAGCTTCCCATAAGCAATATAGAAGCGCGCATTTTAGTGCTGTATTCATCATCTAATATTCCGTTATCGGCGGCAGAAGCATCAATTCTCATCACATGTTCATTATATTCCACACGGCATCCGCATTTTTTCAACAGCCCCGACATTGCATGAACATCCGCTATATCCGGGCAATTTTGCAGAACAGTAACCCCTGCCTTTAACAATGCCGCCGCCATGATGGGAAGCACCGAATTTTTCGAGCCCTGAAGCCTTATCTCACCTGAAAGCCTGCTGCACGGGTATACAACCACAGCATTTTCGTTGTCCTGCATATAATCCCCCCATTACAGGTATACAAATTATTATATGCAGTAAGCCTCAAATGATGACTCATAAGCCGTATGCATTCTCAATCATGCCTATACTTTATATGTCTTGATACATTTAAGACTATCCCCATCTCTGCAAGGAGAAACATTACCGATGTTCCTCCGTAGCTTATAAAGGGAAGTGTAATTCCCGTATTGGGAATCAGATTGGTGACAACGGCAATATTAAGTATCACCTGAATCGCAATATGTGCTGTCACACCGGCAACAAGAAGAAATCCGAACATGTCAGGGGAATGCAGTGCTATAATAACGAAGCGCCATATCATCATTCCGAAAAGAAGTATAAGGCATATTCCACCGAAAAGTCCCAGCTCCTCACATACAACCGAGAAAATCATATCATTCTGTGCCTCAGGTATGAATCCCAGCTTCTGTATGCTCTCGCCAAGTCCCTTTCCGAAAAAGCCTCCCGAGCCAAGGGCATACAATGCCTGAAGTGTCTGATAACCCTTGCCGGACGCATACTCCTCCGGATGTCTCCATGCAAGTATTCTCATCATACGGAAGCCTGTATCCTCATCAATCTCAACACCCGCAGTCACCGGGTCAACATAATAATGTATATACAATATAAATGCAGCAATTCCTGCAGCGCCAAATACCGCCATCAACGCAAAAGGCCAATATCTCTTAGTCGCCACAAAGTAAATCACAAAGCCTATGCCGAAAACAATTATTGCCGAGCTGAGGTTCTTTGTAATAACAAGAATCATTCCTGTTGGTATGAGCGTGAGCACCGCAACAACAATCAGATTGCGGAATTTATCAATCGCCTTTCCTGTCATTACAATATAAGCTGATACTGATATGATAACCGCAAGCTTACATATCTCAGCAGGCTGTATAGTACCGAAACCTACATTTATCCATCTCCTTGCATGGTTAATCTCAACTCCCAGCGGTGTGAGTATAAGCAGTATAGAAAATACAGCCCCGGCATATATCCATGGTGCAAGCTTATAGTAATATTTATAATCGAAAAAAATGCAGAAAACAAATGCAGCCATTCCAAGAATCGTAGATTTAACCTGCTTTTTTAAATAGAACGCAGGATCAGGGTTCTTAGGAAGTTTCATTCCGCTGTAATAACTGGTCGAATACACCATCACTAATCCAAAGCACACCAGAAACAGTATTATCACCAGCAAAGAATAATCAAAATATTTTGTTTTTGCCCGCTTCTTTGCCATCGGCAATCCTCCATGTCTTACAATTCATTAACATACTGCTTGAATAATTTTCCGCGCTCCTCATAGCTCTTAAACATATCCCAGCTCGCACATGCAGGCGACAGGAGTACTATCTGACCCTCCCTGGCATCCTCACGGCATACCTCAACCGCTTCTTTGAGAGTCTCAACAAAGCGTATGTTTTCAAAGCCCTGCTCTCTTGCAGCAGCAGCTATCTTATCCTTGGTAACACCGAGAAGAACAAGCTCTATAATCGTATCCTTAAAGCACTTTATCATCTCATCAAATTCCGAATGTTTATCGTAGCCTCCAGCTATAAGTATAGTCTTTTTAGGCATTGCCTCTATAGCCTTGATGGTTGAATCAGGGTTCGTTCCCTTAGAATCATTATAATACTCAACCCCATCAAGTGTACGCACATATTCTATGCGGTGTTCAACAGCCTTAAAGCTTCTTATTGTATCCGCAATAATTCCCACCGGCACGCCCATCTGTATACATATAGCTGCCGCAGCCATGACATTCTCATGGTTATGCGCTCCAAAAAGGAGCATATCTCTTACGTCTATTACATCGATAACCTTCGCACCATCAGTATACTTTATCATAGTACCTTCAAGGTATGTACCATGGTTTACATGGTGCTTTCTTGAAAAATATACCGGTGTCGCCGTTGTAACTTCTCCGAACCTTCTTAAAACCTCGTCATCATAATTAAGCACCACAAAGTCATCCTTTGTCTGATTAGCCGCTATTCTTTCCTTAACAGCAGCATAGTTTTCCATGGTATAATGTCTATTCAGGTGGTCGGGTGTAATATTTAAAATAGCACTTACCTTTGGATGGAACTCATGTACTGTCTCAAGCTGGAAGCTGGATATTTCAGCAACAGTCACGGAGCCTTCTGTTGTCCTGAGCACCTCAGCAGTATATGAATTTCCTATATTTCCGACAACAAATGTCTCCCTGCCCCATGCTTTTATTATCTCGCCTACGAGAGTTGTTGTTGTTGTCTTTCCGTTCGTTCCGGTGATTGCAGCAACAATGCCCTTCTCATAATTGTATGCAAGCTCTATCTCTCCCCACACAGGGATGTTCTTCTCATTAAATTTAACCACAACAGGACTGTCTATCGGAACTCCCGGACTTATAACCGCAAGGTCCGCGCTGTCTAAAAGCGAATCCTCCATGGTGCCAAGTACAATATCCGCCTCCGCACCCTCAGGCAGTCTGCTCTCAATCTCTGCCTTATCAAGCTTATCATTTCCATCATAGAGAACCGCCTGCGCACCTACCTCGCATAAAAGCTTAACAGCGCCTATTCCGCTTATTCCTGTACCTACAACGATTACTTTCTTCCCACTAAGATTCATTTTTCTGTCTCTCTCCTATATCTTTATTCACCTGATACTATTTTCATAATCGAATCGCATGAATTGTTTCCTAAATAAATACATTCATAACTGCACTCAATTCATAATATCCCTATTCATTGGAAAATTCAACAACTTCCTGCTCAATTCCAAGATACGGCAGTATATTTTCAAACACCTCCCTGATAACCGGAGCCGCTATGGTTCCTCCATAATATATTCCCTCCGGCTCATCTATGATACACATTGCAATCACCTGCGGATTATCCGCCGGCGCAAAGCCTATAAATGAAGCGATATACTTTCCTGAACCTCTCGGAAGCTTCTGCGAGGTTGCCGTCTTGCCGCCAATTCTGTAGCCATCTATGTAGCAGCGCTTACCACCGCCTTCCGAAACAACGCTCTCAAGGAGCTGTTTCATAAGCTCACTCGTCTCCCCGGATACAGCATTTTCAACCCTTTCGTACTCAAACACCTTGGTTGTCTCTCCGTCCTCATTCACGGTCTTCACCGCAAAATGGGGTGTTATCAGTGTCCCACCGTTGATGATAGCACTGGCGGCACGTAGAAGCTGCAGCGGTGTAATCTGGAATGACTGTCCGAAGCTCATTGTTGCAAGCTCAACCTCACCCACATTTTTGAGCTTGTGAATGATGGTTCCCGCTTCTCCCGGCAGGTCCACACCTGTCTTTTCAAGAAGCCCCAGCTTTTTCATGTATGCAAAGAAATCCTCCGCACCCACCCTGCTTCCCCATGTTATAAATGCAGGATTGCAGGAATTCATAAGTGTCTGCGCAAATGTCTGTGAGCCATGTCCGGAAGTCTTATGACATCTTATCGTCCTGCCACCTACCGTAAGACTTCCCCTGCAATAAAAGCTATCGCTAAGACTCACAACTCCTTTTTCAAGAGCCGCTGTCGCTGTGACAATCTTAAATGTTGAACCCGGTTCATAGGTATCATTTATACAAAAATTACGCCACATATTATTGAGAAGATTCATTTTCTGTTCATTTGTAAGCTCTTCCTTTGGAATGGTCTTTGTCACATCATCACCATTCTCATCCTTTTGCGTCACCGTCAATGAGCTGTACTCATCAATCAATGTGTATGGTGCATTAAGATTATACTCCGGCACGTTAACCATCGCGTATATTCTTCCGTCCTGAGGATTCATTACAATAACGGACACTCTCTTTGCCTTTTTCGCCTCGTATGCCTTATAGGCTGCCTGCTGTGCGTAAGTCTGTATATTATAATCCAGGCTCACTATCAAATCGTCCCCATTTACAGGCTCTACTCTCTCCTCCCCCTCCTTCTTAAGCTCAATTCCGCCTGCATCCGTCATTGTAAGTATCTGCCCCGCCTCCCCGGCAAGCTCCTCATCATAGCGGACCTCAAGTCCGATAATCCCCTGATTATCACTTCCTGTAAACCCGATTACCTTTGAAGCCAAGCTCCCAAACGGATAGTACCTTCTGCTATCCTCATCAATCTTAACTCCGTCAAGTCCGTATTCCCTTATCGCATCACCTATTTCCTTCGTTACATTCGTCTTTATCCGCTCCATGGATGAGACCTTATGTACGCTCTTTGCCACCTTCTCCCTGTCCATTCCGAGTTCACTTGAAAGGACATCTATCACCTTATCCGGCTCCGTTATCTGCGCATGGACTACAGAAATCGTGCACACGGTCTTATTCGAGGCGAGAACCGTTCCATCCCCGGAAATAATCCTGCCTCGCGCAGCCTTTATCGGCCTTTCCCTTTCATGGAGTTCCCTTGCCCTTTGTCCATAATACTCAGACTCGACCAGCATAATAACTGCAAGCCGTACAAGCAAAAGAACTATAACAACTGCTGCTAACGTCACACCGACCATCAACTTACGTTTCATCCTGCCTACATTTCTCCGGCTTTCCAAAACAAAAACCTCCATAATAAAATTCTCAAAACAATTCAACCGGCTGTTTAACTGCCGATAGTACATTTTATTATGAAGGTTTTAATGATATACAATATTTATTCTGTCACATTCCCATTTCACTATGTCGGAGCCTCTGTCTGATTCTCCATCGATGATTCAGCCGGTTCATCAAGCTGCTCCTGGGCAGATGATTGTGTCGGCTCCTGCGTTGATGGCTGCGTGGTTTCCTCCGTCAGTGTCTCACTTGACGGTTGTGTCGGCTCCTGCGTCGGTGCCTCACTTGACGGTTGTGTCGACTCCTGCGTTGGCGGCTCTGTAGCTTCCACCGTCTCAGGATTTCCTTCGGCGTCCGTGACCGTCTCACCGTTCTCGTCCGTAACATACTCAGCACTGCTCTCCGGCTGGGACTGCGTAGGTGTCGGCAGTCCTCCGACATTAATCTCATAGGACTCATCAACCGGATATATCTCAAGATACGGAATAAGCTCTATCATAATATCTCTTGCAAGCTCCTGCGCTGCCCTTGAGGTATCGAAGTCCTCAACCTGCGCTTCATCAAGAACAACATAGAATACAACCTGTGGCTCCTCCGCCGGCATGAAGCCTATAAATGATGTCACATAATGCTGCTTGTCTCTTGGCTGCTTCTCGGCTGCTCCTGTCTTTCCCCCGACACTGTAGCCCGCAATCTTAAGATAACCGCCTGTACCATAATCCACAACATTTTTGAGAT
>ENA-UEPJ01000852-UEPJ01000852.1-human-gut-metagenome-genome-assembly--contig:-NODE-852-length-39912-cov-11.595255_pt1 | contig 39912 bp, 41 predicted proteins | sample MGYA00242890_ERZ507896 | MGnify/ENA primary metagenome ERZ507896 (study PRJEB26167, sample SAMN06115508) | human gut metagenome | host: Homo sapiens | place: China:Qinghai | collected 2015-08-20...
GTTCGCCAATTAAAGCGGCACGCGAGCTGGGTTCAGAACGTCGTGAGACAGTTCGGTCCCTATCTGTTGCGGGCGTAGGAGATTTGAAGGGAGCTGTCCTTAGTACGAGAGGACCGGGATGGACATACCTCTGGTGTACCAGTTGTTCTGCCAAGGGCACGGCTGGGTAGCTACGTATGGACGAGATAAACGCTGAAGGCATCTAAGCGTGAAACTCCCCCTGAGATAAGATCTCCACTGAGGCTCGACGTAGACTATGTCGTAGATAGGTCAGAGGTGGAAGTGCAGTAATGCATGGAGCTGACTGATACTAATAAGCCGAAAGCTTGACCAAAGCGCAGGCTCAGTGAGCTTTCGAAGGATTGCAGAGGAACACAGTGTTCAGTTTTCAAGGTATATGGAATTATGTATGCGCCTTTAGCTCAGTTGGTACCAGCCCGCAGGCTGTGCCCGGAGCAACCGCCGAAGGCGGCTCTTAGCGGAGGGCGTAGCAATTTATTGCGACTGTAGACGCAGTGAGTTGTCAGCGGAACGATTTCTATAGAAATATGCGCCTTTAGCTCAGTTGGTAGAGCAACTGACTCTTAATCAGTGGGTCCCGGGTTCGAGTCCCTGAAGGCGCACCAAATGGCCCGTTGGTCAAGTGGTTAAGACAGAGGCCTCTCACGCCTTTAACATCGGTTCGAATCCGGTACGGGTCACCACAAAATAAAAGGACACACGTTGTGTGTCCTTTTATTTAAGTTAAAACTCCGCCGTCCGGCGGGACGTTAGCTCCATCTTCGGGTGGAGCTTCTTTTTTCGCAGGCACTGTGTACTTTCAAGGAGAATTTCATGGACAAAAATATTCGCTTATCCGACCACTTTACCTATGGCAAGCTGCTGTGCTTCACGCTGCCGTCCATGGTGATGATGGTGTTCACGTCCATCTACGGCGTGGTGGACGGGCTGTTCGTATCCAACTTCGTGGGCAAAACGGCCTTCGCTTCGGTGAATCTGGTGATGCCGTTTGTCATGATCCTGGGCGGCATGGGCTTCATGATCGGCACCGGCGGCACGGCGCTGGTATCCAAAATTCTGGGCGAGGGCGATCCGGAGAACGCCAACCGGACGTTCTCCATGATGGTGCTGTTCACGTTGGCGCTGGGCGTGGTGCTGTCCGGCATCGGCATCGCGTTCATGGGCCCCGTGGCCCGCTTCCTGGGCGCTACGGACGCCATGATGGCGGACTGCGTGCTGTACGGCCGCATCGTCACCGGCTTCACGTTCGCCTTTATGCTGCAAAACGTGTTCCAGAGCTTTTTCATTGCAGCGGAGAAGCCCAAGCTGGGTCTGAAGGTCACAGTGGCCGCAGGTGTCACCAACATGGTGCTGGACGCCCTGTTCATCGCGGTGTTCAAATGGGGCGTGGCCGGTGCGGCGCTGGCCACCGGTCTGAGCCAGTGCGTGGGCGGTGTGCTGCCGCTGGCGTACTTTCTGCAGCCCAACACCAGCCTGCTGCGCCTGTCCCCTACCCGCCTGCGCATCCGCCCCATCCTGGCCGCATGCGGCAACGGCTCGTCGGAGCTGATGAGCAACATCTCCTCATCGCTGGTAAGCATGCTCTACAACTTTCAGCTGATGCGGCTGGCCGGCGAGGACGGCGTGTCCGCCTACGGCGTGCTGATGTACGTGCAGTTCATCTTCATCTCCCTCTTCGTGGGCTACTCCATCGGCTGCGCGCCGGTGATAGGCTATCACTACGGCGCGCAGAACCACGGGGAGCTGAAAAATCTGCTGGGAAAGAGCGTGCTGCTGATGGGCGGCGGCGGTGTGGTGCTGACGGCGCTGGCGATGGCGCTGGCCCAGCCCATGGCCCACCTGTTCGTGGGCTACGATGCCGGTCTGTTCGCCCTGACGGTCCACGCCTTCCGGCTGTTCGCGTGGTCGTTCCTGCTGGCGGGCTTCAACATCTTCACTTCCGGCTTCTTCACGGCACTGAACAACGGCGCCGTCTCCGCCGCCATCTCGTTCCTGCGGACGCTGGTGTTCCAGTCCGCATCGGTGCTGATCCTGCCCGTTTTCTTCGGCGTGGACGGCATCTGGTGGGCCATCACCGTGGCGGAGGTATTCGCGTTCCTCATCTCCGGCATGTTCCTGCTGCTGAAGCGGAACAAATATCACTATATGTAAGACTTGCGTTTTCTTCAACATACTGATATACTATGCAATTAAGAAAGGGGGGACCCAAATGCTGGTTTCCACCAAGGGGCGGTACGCCCTGCGTGTCATGCTGGAGCTGGCCCAACGGCCTGCGGACAGCTATACGCCGCTGCCGGTGATCGCGGAAAGGCAGTCGGTGTCGGAGAAATATCTGGAGAGCATCGTGGTCCTGCTGTCCCGGGCGGGCCTGGTAGAGGGCGTCCGCGGCAAGGGCGGCGGCTATCGTCTGACCCGCAGCATCAACCAGTACTCCGTGGGTGAGATCCTGCGGCTGACGGAGGGATCGCTGGCTCCCGTCACGTGTCTGGAGGGGGCGGAAAACACCTGCCCCCGGGCCGGTCAGTGCCACACCCTGCCCATGTGGGAGAAGCTGGACAGCCTCATCAACGGCTATCTGGACAGCGTATCGCTGGCCGACCTGCTGAAGCAGACCGACGGCAGCAGCCTGTAAGCACAAAGAACAGGACCGTTGAAACGGTCCTGTTTTTTTGTGCTCAGAACACGCCGTAGCCCTGGCCCTGGGTGATGATGTAGGACCAGAGCACAGGCCCCACAGCGCCGGTGGCGCTGTACCCCAGCGAGCGCTGGACGGCGCGAACGGCGCGGGCCGTCTCCTGCCCGTACACGCCGTCCACGGCGACGGTAGGGAGGGTACTGTCCCGGGCGGCCATCTGGTTCAGCCGCGTCTGGAGCAGCGTCACCTCCGGCCCCGTGTCCCCCAGCACCAGAAAGCGGCCCGGGTACACCTCCCGCGCAAACTCCTGATAGTCGGCGGGCAGGGTGTAGAGCGTCTGCTCATACACGTTCTGCAGGGCGTTCCACGTATTGCGGCCCACCACGCCGTCTACCGTCAGGCCGTAGGCGCTCTGGAAGGCGTAGACCGCGTCCAGCATAGCCTCGTCGAAGGTGTCGGTGATGGGGATGGGCGGCACCTGGGGCAGGAAGTAGCCCAGAAACGCCAGATAGAACCGCACCGTCTCCACGTTCAGCCCCGTGTCGCCCAGTCGCAGTGCCTCCGGATACACCCGCTGTGCCTCCGGGATGGTAAGTCCCTCGCTGGTGATCTCCGACAGGCTCTTGACGCCGTTGTAGATCATCTTGATCTTGTACCACGTGGCCTTGCCCACGATGCCGTCCTCCTCCAGATTGAAGATGCGCTGGAAGGCGCGGACGGCGTCCTCCGTCTCCTGATCGAACACGTTGGAAATTTCGGTGATACGGGGGATGGCCGGGTAGTTGCGGCGGATACGCTCCAGCTGCTGCTGGATGGTGCGCACGTCCTCCCCCACGGAGCCGCGGGTCAGCGGGCGGCCCGGGTACGACGGGGTGCCGTCCCCTACCGGCGCGTTGAACACGATGTTGATATTGTCGCCGAAGTAGCGCTGCAAAATCTCATAGGGCGTCAGGCCCTGCTTCGCCAGGTCCACGCTACCCCACTGGGACAGGCCCGGGCACTGAGTGCGGACACCATCGCAGAACTGGGCGTACAGCGGCTCCACGTTACCCTGCCGCACAATGTAGTCGTTGAAGCTGTCGTCCACCAGCCGGTCGATGTTCTCAAAGGTGCTGCGCCCCGGGACGTAGGCCTGATCGTAGCGGGTAGAGCTGGTAATGTCGAAATCGTAGCCGCGGCCGCGGTAATACTCGGTGTAGATGCGGTTCAGCGCCACGGAGATCTGGGCCAGAATATTGGCCCGCAGAGCGTTCTCCGGCCACGTAGGATAGATCTCGCTGCTGGCTACGTTCTTGATGTAGGCGGTAAACGGCACCGTCACGTTCTCCGCCGCCTGATCCGGCGGGCCCAGATGGACGGTGATATACTCCGGCACCACAGGAAACGGCATGGCTCCTCCCTCCTCTCAGGCCAATTCCAGTGACACCGCCAAAATCGTCTCGATCCGTGGGAACACCGCAACCTGTCGGGCGTCCACCGTGCTGTACTGCGGGTGGCGCACCGATGCCTGATACGCGGTGCCGCTGATCCCCGCCGTCTCCGATGACTGGGACCAGCCTGTCGGCAGGGCCGGCAGGCAGATGCCCTCCACGATGCCGGAGCTGTCCGTGACCCCCTCGTAGAACACGGTGCGCTCCGGCCCGAAATACCGGTAGATCTCCACCTGCGCCCCCTCCACGGGGAACAGGCCCCGCCCCGTGGACACCTGCACCCGCAGGGTGCCCCGCTCCGGATGGGCAGCCAGGAACCACTGCTCCGGCCCCTTCTGCACGCTGCTGCTCTCCATATCTAAAGCCTCCCTTTCCTTGTCGTCTCCCTTCATGCTATGCGTCAGGACGCAGGAGGGTGCAGAAAGAGGGAGCGGTCCCTGCGGGACCGCTCCCTCTTTTTTATGTTGGCTCAGAACGCCCAGCTGCCGTTGCGGAAGATGGGGACGGTGCGTCCGTCCTCGCACACGGCGTCGATACTCATGTCGGCAGAGCCGATCATAAAGTCCTCGTGTACCATGGAATCGTTGACGCCCAGGGCACGGCACTCCTCCAGCGTCTTTTCCTCGAAGCCGCGGATGGTGTCGGCAAAGCCCATGCCCAGCGCCAGATGGCAGGCCGCGTTCTCATCGAACAGCGTGTTGTAGAACAGCAGGCCGGACTGGCTGATGGGGGAGTCGTAGGGCACCAGCGCACACTCGCCCAGATATGCGCTGCCCTCGTCCATGGTGATGAGCTTGGTCAGCAGGTCGTTGTTCTGCGCGGCGTGCCACTCCACGGCCTTGCCCTCGTGGAACCGGATCCAGAAGCCGTCGATGAGCTGGCCCTGATAGCTCAGGGGCTTGGTGGCGTAGACGATGCCCTCCGCCCTGCCCCGCATGGGAGAGATAAAGCACTCCTCCGTGGGGATATTGGGGTTGAAAACGATGCCCTGCAGGCTCTTTTCACAGCCGCCGCAGAACTGGGCCTCGGGGATCATACCCACCTGAAAATCGGTGCCGTTGGCGCTCTTGTAGCGCAGCTCCCGGATGTGCAGGCCGTTGAGGTAGGCGCAGCGGTCGTGCATATCCTTGTTGTGGGCGTCCCAGTTGGCCACGGGGTCGCCCTCCAGAGCGCGGCTGGTGGACAGGATGGCCTCCCACAGCTTCTCCACCGCCTGAGACTTCCGCAGGTTGGGGAACAGCTTCTTGGCCCACGCCTCGCCGGGTACGGCGGCGATGCACCACTGGTACTTGTTCTCGATCTGGTCGCGGTACTTCTTGATGATGGGGTACTTGCGCTGCTGGCTCTTGGCCATCTTCTCCTGATTGATGCCGTTGAGACCGTCCGGGTCCTCGCTGAGCAGGTAGATGCGGCAGGGGATGGTGTCCACATAGTGCTGCCAGCGGGCCTCCTCGTAGTTGTCCAGCTTGGACAGGCTGGTCAGCGTGCGGTAGCGGAAGTGCAGCTTCTGCAGGGGCTGGTAGCTCCAGTCCACCACTACCTTACTGGCCTTGCACCTGTAGCACTCCTCCACCAGCATCTTCACGAACTCCGGCTGATCCAGCTCGGCGGTGATGAACACCTCCTGCCCCGGCTGGATATTGACGCCGCTGCGGGCGATCAGGCGGGCATATTCCCGCAGGATACTTTTCTTCATGGAAAAACTCCTTTCGTGTCTTTCAGCTGCGTACTATTCTACCACCCGATGCCCGTTTTGAAAAGACATCTTCCGAAAAAATCCGGTATTGTCCCAAAAATCTCTCTAAAAGGGACAAAAAGGGACCCGCGGCGTTGCCGCGGGCCCTCCCCCGTTTTTCTGTCTATCATGCGCCCACATCCAGCGCCAGCACCTGCTCATAGGCATCCGCACCGGCGGGCGAGCCGATGGGCAGCACCGCGTAGAGATGTCCTGCGGCGTCCGCGTAAGCCGGTACGTCCCTATTGATATTGGCATCGGACAGCGTCCACATCCGGCGCTCCGCCGCGGCATCGCCGGTCTGTCCGTACAGCGCATCGAACGTATCGGCGGCGGCCTGCCGCACCGCATTCAAAAACGCTGTCTCGTCCACGCCCTGCGCCGTCAGCAGCTCCGATGTGGTGAGCCGGACGCCTCTGGCCGTATCGTAGAGGTACACGCTGTACTGGTTGCTGTCGAAGCTCCAGCCGCAGGATACCACCAGCGACAAAATGTCGCCGCAGCGATAGCTCTCCCACATCACGTACAGGCAGGACAGGCTGACGCCGGAGGTGCGGTCATCCAACGTCTCCTCCACGATGGGGCCGTACTCGTCGGCGATGGCCGCGTTGATGGCGCGGGCATCCGCCGTGTCCGCCAGCAGCTGGGGCACGCGGTAGGTGTAGTGCCCGCTGTTGCCCACGCCGTCGGAATAGTCGAAGGACTCGTTATACAGCAGCCCCACCAGCGGATCGGCGGAAGTACCGTTCTCCGTGCCGTAGAGGCTCTCGGCGGCCAGCCGGATCTGAGACAGGAGCTGCCGGTCCACGCCGGCATACTTGGCCGCCAGCGTGTTCAGATAGTTCTGCACCGTGTTGGGCGCCTGCCGGTACCGCTGGGCCAGCGTGTCCATAGCGCCCTGGGCATACGCGCCGTCCGCGCCCAGATAATAGGCGCACAGGTAGCTGAGGGGGCACGTCTCCCAGTCCGGCATGTGCTCCGTATCATACACGATGCCGTAATCCGCCGGGTCGATGCTGACGGGGTCGTTGTCGCCCTCTGAGGGCCACGGCGTGATCTCCGATGCCGCGGCGCCCTCCGCGGTGACCTCCGCCAGCAGGGGACCCAGCTCACCGGCCCAGAATCGCACGGTGAAGCCCTGAGACGTGGGGATCTGGATACCCAGAGAGAACGGCTGGCACAGGACGGTATCCTCCCCGTTCTTCTCGATGCGGACATCCTCTGCCACGGCGTTTTTGGGGCCGTCGTCCGTCTGGGCATACAGTGTAAAGTCGTTGAGCAGCGATGCGGTGCCGCCCTCCCCTGCGTACCGGGCCGACGCCGCAGCGGGCAGCGTGACCCGCATCTCGCCGTTGAGCCAGTCATTCTGATACGTCACGTTCACCAGCTCGGCCTTCACGCCGTCGTCGCGGGTCATGGACGCGGGACCGAAGTACATCTGCCGCCCGCCGCCCACAGAGCCGCTGTCCAGCCCGGTCTCCAGCGCCGCGATAAGCTGCCGCAGGCCGTCCACGCTCTGCCGCGCCGCGGCGATGTCGTAGGTGCCGTCGTTGGTGACGCGGCCGGACTCCACGCCGTCCATCTGCCACGCCACCCAGTCCAGATTATCCACAAGGGCCATGGCCAGATAACCGCCGGCCTTCATTCGCAGCGTGATCCCTTCGCCGGCCCCCACCACGTTCTCGTAGCTGGTGCCGTAGCACAGCGTCAGGCCGTAGGGCTCCTGCTCCGTGCTGAGCCGGATGGAAAAATCATCCCAGATACCCGCGCCCAGCTGATCCAGCCCGATGGCGCTGATGATGCCGCCCACAGCGCTGTTGTCGCCTACGTAGGGCGTCCGCAGAGCGTACAGCGTCTCCGCGTCCCAGTCGCCGTCGGCGGCAGGCTGCTGCCGCTGGGGACTGGTCAGGAAGCACGCACCGATGACCGCCGCCGCGATCAGCAGCAGCACCGCCGCCCACAGTGCCGGTTTCCGATAGCTCATGGCGTTCTTCACACGCTCCTTCACCGCCGTCTCGCCGAAGGCCAGGGGGCACACCGCCGCCGGACGCTGCCGCACGGCGCAGGCCACCAGCGCACGGGAGTAGGCCGCCCGTCCCGCGCCATCCACGCCCCGCAGCACCCGCTCGTCACAGGCGTTCTCCATGTCGCGGCCCAGCAGGACATACGCCGCCCACAGCACCGGATTGAACCAGTGTACCGTCAGCAGCAGGAACGCCAGCGGCTTCACCACGTGGTCGCCCCGCCGGATGTGGCCCCGCTCGTGGGCCAGCACCTGAGACAGGTCCGGCTCGTCCAGCCCCGCCGGTATATAGATGCGGGGCCGGAGCATGCCCAGCACGAAAGGAGTGCCCCACCGGTCGCAGCGGCAGACGTTATCCTCCACGCGCACCGCCGTCCGCACCTGCCGGTAAAGCCGCAGATAGCTGACCAGCATATACGCCAGCATGAATGCCGCGCCTGCCAGCCATACCGCCGTCAGCACCTCCACCGTCATCACAGGGCGGGCCGCCTGCACCGGCTCCGCGGACGTGACCGATCCCACAGGCTGGACGGGTGTCAGGACCTCCCCGCCGCTGGGCAGGATGGCGTCCGCCGTCTCCTGTGTCTGGGGCAGCTGCTCCAGCACCGCCGTCACGGGGCTCTGCTCCGCCTGCAAGCTGACGCGGCTCTGCAAGGAGACCGGCACGATCAGCCGCACCGCCACCAGCGCCCACAGCATGCACACCGCCCACTTGGGCGCGCGGCGCAGCGCCAGCCGCGCCAGCATCACCGCCAGCGCCAGCACGCCGGCCTGCCACGAAAGCTCCACCACTCTCAGAAACAGATCAGTCATGATTTTTCTCCTCAAGATCGGCGATCATCCGCCGCAGCTCGTCTGCCTCCTCCGCCGACAATCCGCGCCCGCCCACGAACGCGTTGAGAAAGCCGGGCAGACTGCCGCTGAAATTCCGCTCTACAAAGGCGCGGCTCTCCGCCCGCTGCACCTGGTCGCGGGACACCAGCGCCGTTACCACGGCGTCCTCCGTCTGCACCACGCCCCGCTCCGTCAGGCGCTTGATGACAGTATAGGTGGTGGATTTCTTCCACCCCAGCTTCTCCGCGCACAGGTGCGCCAGCTCGCTGCTGCGCACCGGCTGATGCTCCCACAGGATCTCGCAGAACCGCAGCTCGCTGTCAAAGATCTTCGGTGTCTCCACCCGCATCTCCTCCTTTCGTCGGGTCTACTTAGTTAGACCTCTTACCGATAGTCTAACCCATTAGACCCATCTTGTCAAGGGAAATTTGCATCCCGCCCCGATTTATGCTACACTCATCCCCGTAAGGAGGTGACGACCATGGACATTCTCTATCAGGACGACCGCATCGTGGTGGCGGTAAAGCCCGCGGGCGTACTGTCCACCGATGAGCCCGGCGGTATGCCGGAGCTGCTCCGCGCCCAGCTGCACACCGACTGCATCCGCACCGTCCACCGGCTGGACGCCCAGGTGTCCGGCGTCATGGTCTTTGCCCGCAGCCGTATGGCGGCGGCCCTGCTGTCCCAGCAGATACGGGAGCGCCGCTTTACCAAGGAGTATCTGGCTGTCCTGTGCGGCACGCCGTCCCAGCCCTCCGACATCCTGACGGACCTGCTGGCCCGTGATCCCCAGCGCCGTCTGACCTATGTGGCGGACACCCCCTCCCCCAACGCGCGGGAGGCCCGCCTGTCCTTCGCCACTGTGGACAGCTCCGACGGTATGACGCTGGTGCGCGTCCGGCTCCACACCGGCCGTACCCACCAGATACGGGTACAGTTCGCCTCCCGCGGTCTGCCTCTGGCAGGTGACCGCAAGTACGGTGCGTCCGACGCGCCGTATCCCATCGCCCTGTGGTCCTGCCGCCTGTCCTTCGTCCACCCCCAGACCGGCGAGCCCGTGACCTTCACCTGCCCGCCGCCGGACACGGCGCCCTGGGACCTGTTCACCCTCCCCGAAATGCTGTAAAGGATCGCAAAAGCCCCCTCCCGCCAGGCGGGAGAGGGCTTTTCTCAGTTGTCCTTTTTCGTGGTATCCGTCTTTTTGGAGGTGTCGGTTTTCGTGGTATCCGTTTTGGCCGTATCCGTCTTGGCGGTGTCGGTCTTGCCCGTCGTATCCGCCGCGGCGGCGTCCTCCGCCGGCGCCACGCCGATGATGCGGTCGGTCAGGCCGGCCTTTTCCGCCTCCTCGCGGGTCATGCGCAGGGGCTCGGCGGAGTCCTCCACCAGCTTGGCCATCACCAGATAGCGGTGGGCGTCATCGCCGTTCTTGCACACGGACAGGACCAGCACCTTGTCGCCCCACTTGGGCAGATCGTCGCGGTTGACGTTGACGCTGCCGGCGGAGGGTGCAAAGCCGTTCTTATGGTCGCTGCCGGAATAGCTCTTGTCCGTGGCCGCCTTGTCCAGCGCCGCGAAGAAGTCGGTAAATACCTGCTCATCGGTGAAATCGTGGTAGTACAGGATGTGGGTGGTGTCGTAAGGGATGCCCGCGAAAATGCGGTACGTCATCTTCCGCCCGCTCTGATAGACCTCCACCACCGCCTTGTCGTCAAACTTCAGCGTCTCGGCGTAGCTCTGGAGGCCGCCGAACATGGTGCGGTTGGCCATATTGTGGCCGTAGACCACGGTGACGGGATCGTCCAGCTTCGTATCGTTGTAGGTAGCCTCGGTATACAGCGTACCGGCCTTGTTGTCGTTGCCGTCCAGGTCGCGGTACAGATACCAGCCGTCATCCACCGGATGCTGGGCGATGAAGCCGCCCTCGCGGATGGCGCAGCCCGTGGCGTTGGGGATCTTCATATAGGCGTAGGCGTCGGGCCACGCCTTCTGCGCCGTCTCGAAGTCCACCGGCACGTCGGCGGCCTCCGGCTGCACCAGCACGATCTCCTGCGCCGGGTCGGTGTCCGGCTTATCCTTGTTCTTATCTTCCGTACCGTTGTTCTTACCGCAGCCGGCCAGCAGCGTCAGTGCCGCCAGCAGGGCTGCGCCTGACAGAATATACCCTTTCTTTCCCATGATGGTCTCCTTTCAGCAGTGCGGATACCATCAGCTGACAAGGGCACGCATGCCTGTCACCTGATGGCAAGAAATGCGGGACAGCGCGCCCGCTGCCCCGCACCTCTGCGCTGGGGGTATCTTACCATATGCCGCCCGCAAATGCAAGACCCATTCGATTGCTCACAGCGACGCTGTCTCATCGTAGCCTTGGAGCATCAGGGTAAACTGCCGCTTCTGCATGGGCGTCATCCGGTCCTTGTAGGATGCCAGCAGGGCCTTGGCCTCCGCCAGCTTACCCTGCCTCAGATAGCTGGCCACTGTGCGGTGCAGACTGGCGGCAGCCACGGAACTCAGTGACTCGCCGCTGCTGCCGGAGCCGCTGCCGGAAGGACCGGAAGCGCCGGAAGGACCGGACGCGCCGCCGTATGGCAGCCCATCGCTGACCTCCGCGCCGGAGGCCGACAGCTTCTGCTCCTGCTGGGCCTTGCTGCGGTAGTGGCCCAGCATGGTCTCGTAGAGCTTCCGATCCTCCGCGCTGGCGTTGTCATACTCCTCCTGCGCCAGAGCCAGCCGTTTCTCCCACAGTGACACATCGTCCTGCCAGCGGCCATAGGCGTTCTGCTCCCGCTGATCCAGCAGGTCGTAGCGGGCGCGAAGGTCGTTCCCCTCCTGCTGATAGGCGCTCCGTGCCCGATCCTCGAACTCCGGCAGCAGGGCCATCAGCTCCTGCATGTACCGGCTGTACGCCTGCTGCCCCGCGCCCTGGGCATAGCTGGAGCCGTACCCGCCGGTAAGCGCCGCCGCCTGACCCATGGTGTCCTCCATGGCGGCGCGGCCCCGCTGAGTGTACAGCTGCGTATACTGCTGAAAGCCGCCGTCCGCCTCGGGATCGTAGGAAAATGGCGCACGCCCCGTCAGCTCCTCGTACAGCTGCGCCAGCTGCTGCTCATACAGGGACTCATAGGCCCCGGGCCGCTGGGATGCCACGCTGTCGCGATGGGCCAGCGCCTCCTTTACGCTGTCCGACGGCTTGTAGCCGGCCTCCAGCTCTGCCAGTGCCTTGGCCGTTCTGGCCGTAGGCGCGGCCTTAGGCACGGATGCCTGCGGCTCCTCCGCCGCCGATGCCGACGCGCTCATCAGGCTGCCCCACGTCTCGTCACCGGCGATGCCGTCCCGCTTCAGGGAGTTCTTTTTCTGATAGTCCCGCACCGCCGCGCGGGTCTTTTCGCCGAACACGCCGTCCTCGTCCAGCTGATAGCCCTGCTTGTTCAGCTCGCTTTGCAGGCGGCGCACAGACTCGCCCTGCGAGCCATAGCCCACCATGGTATATGTCGATGCCATCGTTCCGTCCTTTCTCCTCAAGTGATCCTGCGCCAGGCATAGATACCCGCCATGCCGCAGTCCACGCGCTCCCATTCCGCCCCCTCCGGCGACGGCTGGGGCTCCGTATCCTCCGCCGTCAGCCGCACGCAGCCCACGGGCCACAGCGCGTCCGCCAGCGCCTGTCCGCCCAGGGTCAGCCCGCCGGACACCTCCACATCGCCGTAAAACACCGCCGGCCACGCGCACTCCAGCGCTTCACCGGTGCTTCTCTTGCCGAAAGCCGCGCCCCTGCCGCCGCTGTGCAGGTGCAGCGTCACCGGCGATACCGGCGGCAGCAGCTGCCGCACCGTCCGGACGCCGCCCGCCGTATCCACGGCGGATACCTCCGCCTCATAGGCCGCGTCCGCCGCCAGGCCGCCGCCTACCACTGTCTCCGCGCCGCTGACCAGTGTGGTATAGCCGCTCCAGCTGCCGCCCGCAGGACGCCAGCGCACCCGCACCTGCACGGTGTTCCGTCCTCCTACGGAGGCGCAGGACGCGGTGCCCGTCACCTTCAGGTACGCGCCGTCCTCCGCTGCCGTACCGCCTGCCTTGCACCGGATGACCTCCGCCGCCAGTGTAGGCCGGTGGTAGGCATACACTGTCACCGCCTCGCTTTCCGCCGTCACCGAGCGGCCTCGGCTGTCCGTCACTACTGCGGAGGGGATCAGCGTCCCTGCCGCAGCGATGGGTGCTGTCTTTCCCGACAATCCCGCCACGGTCTGACCTCCGCAGGTAAAGCGGCACGCCTGCACCGATGCGCCGCCGGCCCCTGCCGCCGTCACCGTGTACTGCACGCGGCTGAGTCCCTGCACGCACACGCCCCAGCCGCTGACCGCCGTGTTATCGCTGACCGCCGACACCTGCACCGACGCCGTGGGCGCCATAGACGGCGGCACATAGGCGGTAAACGCCGTCTGCACACTGCCCACCTGCTCTGCGCCGCTGTATACCGCCATGGACATGGTCCCTGTACCCCGCAGGGCGTCCGGGATCTGCTGCGCCAGCTCCTCCGGCACGCGCCAGCGGTACACCGCCCTGCCCGCCGCATGGCTGACCTGCCGGACATCGCCGCTTTCCAGCGTGCCGGACGCCCCGCCGAAGGCGTAGGAGAATCGGAATGTGTACCCGTTCCCCGGCTTCACCACCGTCAGTGTGCCGCTCTGCCCGATGACAGCGTCCCTCGCCGTCAGTTCGAACCCTGCCATACTCACGGTGCGGCTGCTCCTCTGTGCCGCGTTCATCTCTCACCCTCCGATCCAGCGGATTGCCAATCCGTCCCCGTTGTCCTCCATGCGCCAGCCGCCCACATCCGCGCCGTCCAGCGCCGCCATACCGTTGACGTACAGTCTGCCGTCCGCCACACGAGCTACCTCCTGAGCGTCCTGCCGCAGCGACAGTTCCTGGCCGGTAAAGACGGCACGGAAGCCGTTAGGCTCCACCGCCGTCTCCCCGTCTGCATCACGGCAGGCCAGCCCGAAGCCCACCGCCGTGCCGTACACCGGCGCGGTCCCGTCGTACCCTACGACGCCCGTCCGAACGCAGGCCGCCGCGTTCTCCCTGTACCGGTCGAAGGCGTCCGCCACCGCTGCCAGGCCGTTCCTCAGCGTCGCGGCAAAGCCGTAATACGCTCCCAGCTTCTCCGGCTCCGCCTCCAGGCGGACGCTGAGCGCCGCCGCCTGCCCATCAAAGCTGTCCGCCGCCACGTATTCCGTCTCCACTTGCGCCGTCAACTCCTCCACAGCCCGCTTCAGCCGCTCCTCCCCACCGGTGATGAGGCTCCGCAGCTTCCGGTACTGCTGCTCCGTCCCCTTTCCACCGGAGGACGCGCCGGTGCCCTGCTCCAGCCGCTCCAGCGCCAGATTCAGCTGCTGGGCCATCTGGAACAGATACGAGTACTGCTGCATCACCTGCTGCTGTACGCTGCCTGCGGGACACGCGGGCATAGGGATGGTGCTCACGGGCCGTCACTTCCTTTCTCATACACCGCCGACATGCTGAACACGCGGCACCGGCCGGTGCCCTGCAGCCGCAGCCGCACCTGCCTGCATCGTCTGGGCCGCAGGTGCAGCAGATACCCGCGGGTCTGTCCGTCACCGCCGATGACCTGTCCCAGCGTCTCCCAGCTGCGTCCGCCGTCATAGCTGGCGCTGGCCTCCAGCCGCGCCCGATCCTCCGGCTGCACCCGCAGCTCCAGCCGCGCCAGATACTTATTCTCCGGCTGAGAGAGTCCCAGCTCCCCCGTCTCCGCCATCCACCGCAGCGCCGTCTCCTGCTGTCCGCTGCCGCCGGTCATGTCCAGCAGCCTGCCGTCCCTCGCCAGAGCGTACAGCGCCCCGTCGCACACGGTGAACGCCATGATGTCGGCGTCATCCTGCCGGTGCCACAGTCCCCGCGCCGTATCGTATACCAGCAGGTGCCGCTTCCCGCCGCCATCCCGGGCCGCCAGCCAGTACTGCCCGTTCCAGCCCGCCGCCGCGCCGTCCTGATACCGTACACTGCCCAGCGGCATGGACACGCAGCTGGGCATGCTGCCATCGAAGGCGTACACACCGCCCAGCCCCAGGTAGAACAGCGTCCCGTCCACCACGGCGGCCGCACCGTGGCACCCCTTCTTCACGCCCGGGCAGCGCAGCGTCACGATCTGATGTGCGCCGGTGGCGCTGGGGTACACCCGCTCCATACAGTCCTCCTTGAAGAAGATGACGCCGCCCAGACACGCCGCCGCGCCGGTAAACGCCCCGTCAGAGCCGCGGGACGCCGCGTAGCTGTCGGTACTGAGCCCTGCGAAGCTGTTCCAGTTCCGGAAATCCCCCAGCTTGCTGGCGTAGATCTCGTTCACCGGCCGCCCATCCACGATGCCGTACTTGCAGCCCCACAGCCGGTTCCCCTGCTCCACCACGAAGTCCATGTCCGGCACGCGCCGCGCCGCCGTCACCTCTGCCGTCTGGCTCCCCACCTTGGCTGTCGCCGCCGGCACCGCGATCCAGTCATCGCCCGCCGCATCCAGCACGTGCAGGCCGTTGAGCGCCTGGGCCTCGCAGCCCTCCACCGTTACGCCGTCTCCGGCGGCAAAGCCCCGTCCGATACCGGCGGCGGATATTTTGGTACACACGTTTTCCACGTCCAGCCACGCGCTGCCGTCGTACCGCTTCATCACCGGCTCGGCGTCGGAGGTATCCAGCCACAGAGTGCCCGCCTCCGGCGCATCAGGGGCCGCCGCCCCTGCGGCATAGTCCCCCAGCTCCTCGCCGCCGCTTCTGCACAGCGCCGTCGTCACCTCTCCCGCGGTGACGTTCCGGTTCTCCATGCTGCCGAAGTCCGACAGATCCTGCGTGTTGATGTACTTTCTGTCCGGCCAGATCAGCAGGTATGCCCCCATGTTCACCAGCTGCTTTTCACCGTCGGACAGCGCCAATCCCGTCTTTTCTCCGCCTACATACAGCGCCGTGCCGTCCACCCACACCAGCGCATCGCGGCACGTCAACCCGTTGGGCTTACTCAGCACTGCGGTCTCGCCTCTGGCCGGACGGGTCTCCAGCGCCGGGTACCCGCCGCTCCACAGATTCTCCATATTCTGAAAGCAGCCCATGGCGCTGCCCGCCCGCCGGTCCAGCCCCAGGAACCGGTCCACCGTCACGCGCCGCTGCGCCGGTGCCGTCAGCTTGGGAAAATACATCCCCCCACCTCCTTAAAACAGGCGCAGTGCCGCCGCGCTCCGCTGAGGCCGCTCCCTGCGGCACCGATAATCCTTGTAGGTCAGAAAGGCGTTGTTCCATTGGGCCGCCGCGTTGTTGTACCGCGCCATCTCGCCGTTGGCGTAGTGGATCTGCGCCTCCACATAGTGGCGGTACAGCTCGTCGTAGGGCGCCTCCGCCGTCAGCGCGTACTCCTCCGTCACCTCCGGCAGTGCCCCCGTGACCTGCTCCGCCTCCCGCAGCACGAAGCCCTCGGCCTGCGCCAGCCACTGCATCTTTTCCTCTCTGCCGTACTGGTTGGGCAGCAGGGCGTCCACCCTGCCCAGCATCTGCCCCGCCGTCATTCTGTCCATGTCAGTTGGCCCGCTCGTCCACATAGCGGCGGGCGGTCTCCGCCATCATGCGGCTGTTCTCCAGCACCTCCGCCACGTAGTCGGGCACCTGTACCTGCACGCCCTTCATGATCTTCCAGCTCCGTCCGTTGACGGACACGATCACAAAGTTCTCCTCATTCTTTCTGCCGCGGGGCAGGAAGATGGACACCATATTTTCCTTCATCACGCCGTTCTCCTTTCATCGTTTCCCTGCGCTGCGGGAGGGGCCTGCCGCCCCTCCCGCGCCCTGTCAGTTGGCCTTGTCCTCGCCGGAATAGCTGGAGCCGCACTCCACACGCACCATGTACTCGTCGTACAGGATAGCGGCGGCGTGGACACCCTTCCAGCCCACGCTGGAGCGCTGGTCCAGGGGGTCTGCGGTGCCGGAGGAGCCGCGGGGCTTCACGATGACCTCCGTGCCCTCGCTGAGATCCACCACGCCGTAGGCGCCCTTGCCCAGGAACAGGCAGCCATACACGGCACAGCCGTCCCTGCCGCCCTCGCCCGGGCAGATGGCGGCCTTGTCCGATGCGGTGACAGGCTGCTCCAGCACCAGCTTGGCCGCAGTGTTGGACTTCACCTTCACGCGCTGGCCGCCGATGAGCACATAGCGGCCCGCCAGTGCGTCGGCGGCCACCGTGCCGCCGGTAAAGCTCACCTCGGTACTGTTGGCCGCCGCGCCGCTTACCGTCAGGGTGCGTGCGTTCTGCGCCAGATCCTCACCTCGGTAGATCTTGGCTTCGGTGGTCTCCACAAAGCGCACACCGTGGAGCTCGCCGATCTCGCCGGAAAACAGCTCCGTGGCGGCGGCGTACTGATGTGCGGCGATCCATGCCTCGTCCTGCCGCAGGTCGAAGGCCACGCTGGGATGGATGATGCACACGTACTTGCCATCGAACGTGGGGGCATTCATCTTCTTCAGCTGGGTGGCCGCCTTGGCCACCAGCTCGCTGGTCATCTTGCACGTACCATCCAGCGCGTAACGGCTCAGCACCTCGGCGGAGGTGCCGTCTGCCTTCTTCTGGGGCGCGTAGATGACCTGATTGCCCTGCTGGATCTCGTTGCGGGTCACGGTGTCCAGCGTCAGGCCCATGTTGCTGCCATGGCGGTCGGTGATCTCCAGCACCACGTCGTCGATGGCCGTCAGGTCCAGCATATCGGACACGGTGGTGTAGTCGCCGTACTGCGCCAGATCCTTGGTGATGTAGCTCACCGAAATACCGCTGCCATCGGGGGTCACGCCCTCGGTCAGCGGCGTCAGCGCCTTGTCGAAAGCGCCGAACTTACGCCACTCCACGGTCTTGCCGCCGCCCACCGGCAGGCCCTTGGTGGCCGCGAACTGGTTGTGTACCAGCTGGGGCTTGGCGTTCTCCAGCAGCTCCATGCCGTAGTAGGTCTTCATCTCGGCGCTGAGGGCGCCGGTGGTCTGTGTGTTCATCTCCCCTGCAAACAGCTGCAAATTCATCTTCTCCATGCTCGTCCTCCTCATTTTGTTCAGAATCGTATCTTCTCTCCGTCCTGTACCCGTTTCCGGATGTCCGCCAGCTCGCGGCTGGTCAGTCCTCTGGGATCACTGCGGGTCACGGAGCGGCTGCCGCCGCGGTTCTCCGCAGCCCGCCCGCCGCCGGAGGCGATGGAACGCGCCATCTGACTGCGGGCCTGCGCCGCGGCATAGCCCATGGCCGCCTTCAGAAGCTCCTGCCGGTGTACGATCTCATAGGCGGTCCTGCCGTCCACACCTGCCGTCACCAATCGCCCGAACCGGGGTGATGCCATCTCCCGCCGCCAGTCGAAATCGGGATACACCTGCCGGATGCGTCCCTCCTCCGCCTGCAGGCGCAGCACCGCGCCGGCCTGGGACTCCCGCCGCGCCTGCACCTCCTGCCGCAGGCGGGCGTTCTCCTGCCGCAGTCCCCGCAGCCGCCCGTCCAGAATTTTCTGCACACGGGCGTCAAACTGCTCCTTGTACTGCCCGCGGATCAGGGCGCTGAACGCCTCCTGCTCCCCGGCGTCGGGAGCCGCCTGACCGCCTGTCTCTCCGCCCGTCTCCTGACCGGCCTCTGCATCCTCCGCAAACGTCTGCCAGTCCATCCAAAGCTGCTTCATAGCCTCTCCTTCCCGTGGTAGGTCACGACCCTGTTACCTGCACACACGCGGGATACTGCCGTGCCAGCTGCGCAAGCCCGCACCGCACCAGGGTGAAGGCAGCGCCGCAGTCCCCTGCGCCCTCCACCTCCGCAAAGCCCCTGCGGATGCACACCCGCGCCGCCTGCCCCGTCTCCTCCAGGCTGCCCGCCAGTGCGTACACCAGCGCCGACACGGCGGCGCACACGATGTCCTGCCCTGCCGGAGCGTGCCCCGCGTGACCGCATACCGTCACATGCGTTCCGTCGAACACCGCCCGTATCATCGGGGCCTCACGGCCTCACGGGACTGCTTTCTCTGCCGCTCCATGGCGTCCGGCGCGCTGCCCGCCTTCACCGCGCCCACGTCGGGCGCCTCGCCGCCGTTCATCTCCTGCTCCAGCGCCTGCGCAAGACTTGTCCCCTGTTTGGCGTCCAGCAGCTGCACCGCCGTCAGCAGCTGCCGCTGGAGCCACGCCACCTGCCGGGTCCGCTGCTGTCCCTGCCGGATGACCGATGCCAGCTGGTCCTTGTTCTTGAACTCCATCAGCTCCAGACACCGCAGGGCCTGCTCGGCCATATCTGCGCGGAAAAACCCCATCTGGAACAGCTGCAGCGCCAGCTGGTTGTACTCCATGGTCTTGTAGGGTGTCTCGTCCTGCGCCGCGATCTCCAGATCGAACTCCGGCACCCGATAGCCGCCCAGCGCCAGGGCCTTGGGCTGCATGCCGCCGTTGTCGAACATGCGGAACTCCCGCTCCGCCCCGCGGCCCAGCAGCCGGAACTGCCGGGGTGCGCTGTAAAACTGCCGCACCAGCTCGATGCACAGCGTCATCACCTGCGCGAATGCCTGGTACCCGTCGTCGATCATATTGCGGGACAGCTTGCCGCCCGCCTCCTGCAGGGCCGCGATGGCCGTGGCCGCCGTGACGCCGCCTGCAGTGCCGCCGCTCATCACGTCGCGGTTGCCCGCCGTCTCCTTCATCTCCGCCACCTTGTTCTGCAAGACGGCCACATACACGCTGTCCAGCGTGGGCACACGGATAGGCGCGATGGAATCGGCCCCCAGATTGCCGTTGGTGTGGACGAAGGGCTGCGTCCAGTCGGCGTACTCCTCCTCGTTCACCGCCCCGTCGGAGCGGATGAAGAACCGCGGCGTGGCGGCGGCCAGCGTGTTCTTCAGGATAGCCTGGTTCATCAGGTCGATCTGCTTCTGCGCCGGCTTGCACAGGTCCACGTAGCCGTAGCCGCAGGGCGTCCCCTCCTCGGGGAACAGCACGTCGAACACGAAGGGATACTGCCCGTGGTCGTACCATCCCCGCTTTTCGTACTGCGGGTCGTTTTCCGAGGCGTACAGCACCGTCTCCCCCACGAACTTGCAGTAGTGCAGCACCTGCCGCCCCTCTGTCACCGTGTGGTAGTACCAGTCCACCACCAGCGACTGGTCGGAGGTATCCACCCGATCATCGTAGAGATAGCGGCTCACCTGGGACGCGCCGCCGCGCCCCAGCTTCCCTTCCAGCTGGGGATAGTCCCGCAGCAGCCGGTGGTTGGGTGTCAGCTCCACGGAGAAGAAATTCTCCGATGCCTGGATATCCTGCACTCCCGGCTCCCAGAACAGATTCAGCACGTCCATGCTGCGGATGTCGATGTCCCCCAGCCCGTGGAGCTTGCCCCCGTCCCAGAACACGCCGTACACGGCGCAGCCGGACTTCAGCTTGTTCCACCACGCCCTGGCATACTCCTTCTTGAACCGGTTGTTCTGCAAGATCACCGGCAGGATGCGGGTCAGCTTCTCCGCCTCCTCCCGATCGTCCGGCTCGCGGGGCAGCACCGTAGGCTCGGGATAGCTGTCCATGGCGTCCGCGTGCTTGGACAGGATGCAGTTCACCAGCCAACCGCTGGCGGGGCGGGGATCGTGGGGATTGCCGCCCCGCCCCTCCTTCTCCATCTGCTCCCAGTGCCGCATCTTCCAGAACTGCTCGTTGTCGATGATGCGCTTGTCCAGATTCTCCTTGCCGCGCCGGTATTGCCGCAGGATCTCCGCCGCGCGGACCACCTCCTGCGTGCCGATCCTTGGCCGCATGACCTCCTGTTCCATGTCGCACCTTCCTTTCCTTGTTACTGCCTCTGCCCGCCACAGGCCCAACGTTGCACGCTCCGGTGCAGCGCTCCTCAAATTCTTCTCACGCCGCCCCAGCTGCCGAACCGCCCCGACCGCAGGTCCAGCGGGTCCTCCGCGATCTCCCGGGCCTCCGCCCGCACCGGCGCGATGGGCCGCGTCATGCAGAAGTACCGGCTCTCGTCGGCCACATGGTCCTCCTGTGTGGTGTCCACATCCTCCGGCACCGTCTCGCTGTACAGAAGCTGCGGGATGGTGCGGATAAACGCCCGGCAGTGCTGGAATACGTACAGCATGGGGTATCCCTCGCCGTCGAAGCTCATGCGGTAGTGCATCTGCATCCACCCCGCGATGCGCCGGTTGTCCCCCTTCACGAAGAAGATACGGTGCTTCAGCGCCGTCTCATAGATGCTCTCGCCGCGGCTGGCGTCCCAGATGGCGGGGTCCGCCACGCCCTGTATGCTCCGCCCCCGCAGCAGCGGGTGCTCCTCCTCCACTCTCCGGATCTCTGCGAACTGCCGCTCCGGCGTCCACAGCACGCCCTCGTCCGGCGTGCCGGTGCAGCCGTACAGCTCCGCGATGCGGTACACGCACCCATCGTGGTCCACCGCCCACCAGCCGCAGGAAAACGGCCTTGCGTAGCCGAAGTCATAGCTGCGGTAGATGTTCCATTCCCGCGGCACGTCGAAGGGCCGTATCACGTGGGTCCACCGCCTGTCATCGTAGTGATCGGGGTCATCGGTGAACTCCTGAAACACCTGCCCCGCGAACACGTCCCACCGTCCCTCCAGCCATGCCCGCCTCAGCTTATAGGGCAGGGCCTCCAGCGTCTTGAGATAGTCCGGCTGCCGCGCCAGCAGCGCCGTGTTGTCCGTGACCCGCGCCGGAATAAAGGCGTAGTCCTCCGGCTGCTCTCCGTCCTCGAACCGCCTGTCGATGAACAGCCGCTTGATATACCCGTGCCCCGGCCCGCCCGGATTGCACGTATAGTAGATGCGCTTGGGGAAGTCGTTGACCCCTCGGACGCAGGCGGCGATCTGCCGCATCCACTGCTCCTTCAGCTGCGTGGCCTCGTCCAGAAAGATGACGTCGTACTCCGCGCCCTGGTACCGGTCCAGATCGCGGTCGCACCCGCAGTAGCCGAACTGCAATACGCTTCCGTTGCAGAACCGGAACTGCCGTTCCCCCGCCCGATACTCCGCCACATCTGCCAGCTCCTGCCGCAGAAACGCCAGATGGTTGGCCTCCAGCTCCGCCAGACTCCGCCGCACCAGCAGGATACGTATCCCCGCGTACCGCAGCGCCAGCAGCTTGGCCTTGCACCGCACCGCCCAGCTCTTGCCACCGCCTCTGGCCCCGCCGAAGGCCACATATTTCTTCTCACAGGCCAGAAATTCCCGCTGCCGCGGGTTGGGCGTCCCCAGCGTCATGACCTCCGCCCTCATTGGCTCAGCTCCTCCGCCTCGCCGGACAGCACCACCCGCACCGTGCCTCCGCTCTTTTTCTCCGGCGGCTTCGGGGGCTCCAGCGACTTCCCCAGCCCCACCAGCGCCTGCAAAAGTCCCGCCAGCTCCTTGATCTCCCTGACGTCCGCCTCGCCCATATCCATCCGCTCTGCGGCGGACGCGGCAGCGCGGTTCAGCTGCCGCGCCACATTGGCCAGACAGGTCTGTGTCTCCATCCGCTTCGTTCGGCTCCAGCGCCGCTGGCCGTACCAGTCCTCGTCCTGCGCGTGCCGGCTGACGGCCCGCTCCGTCACGCCGTACAGCTTCCCCAGCGCACGGAAGCTGATGCCGCCCGCCTCATATCTCTCCCGCATCTCCTCCCACGGGATACCCTTCTTCCTGCCTATCTCTCCTCTCCTCCTCTCACCTCGTACACCGCCAGGATCTGGGCGGCGAAATCCGCCAGGCACTTCCGGCACACGTTCTCACCGGCCACGCGGTAGTAGCGATCACCCCGCCGGATCTCCCCGCCGCACAGATCACATTCCGTCCATACGCCGCGCTCCTGCTCTTTGTCTCTGCACATATGTACACCTCCCCTTCACCTCTCCCCCGCCGCGCCCCCCTCCGGTTGCCCTTTTCCGTCCACATCAGGAAATTATTTTTTCTTTTCCTGTCCTTATTCTCCGGCGCACCCCGACGGACACACCCCGTAGGGGCTGGGGTCTGTCCCTCTGTTTGCCCTGCCGTGGCCCCGTTCTCGCACCCCGTAGGGGCCGGCGTCCTCGACGGCCCGCTCATGTTTCCTCCATGTCACCGACAGGGAGAGTTCCGCGCTCGGAAGCGCGGAATCGTCCTCTCCGCTGCGGGAAGAAATGGGGCCGCCGGAGGCAAAAAAAGAGACGGACGCTTCAAAGCGTCCGTCTCTTTTTTCTTTCTGCTTATGCCACGAAATTCCGGATCTCCACCACAGCTGCCACGATACAGAACAGCCCGAACGCGAAGATGAGCGTGCCGCCCACCTTCTTTTTCTCCTTGAGCTGGAACATGATGGAGCCCACCAGCAGCATGCTGGCCGCCAGCAGGATCATACTCAGTCCCGGCACATACAGCACATTCAGCTTTCGCAGCGCCCACAGCAGCATGGCCAGCGCCAGCAGCCCGATGGACACATTTTTCTTCGTATTCATCGACATCTTCTCTACCTCCCTGACGGCCCTGACCGTCCCTCTCAGTGTATCGCATCCGCCGCCGGAGCGCAAGCCCTCTCCCGCAGCAATCTGCCCTTCAGTACCGCCGCCACGGTCTTGGCGTCCGTCAGCGTCCCGTCCATGCACTGCCGCACCGCTTTCTCGAACGGCACCCGCAGCACCTCCAGGAACTCATCCTCATCCGGATGGGTCTCCCCGAACGTCAGGTCCTCCGCCATATAGAGATACAGCGTCTCTCCGTAGCACCCCGGCGACGCGATGAGCGCCCCCAGCTCCGTCCATCGTCCGGCCTCGGCGCCGATCTCCTCCTTCAGCTCCCGCCGCGCCGTGAGGAACGGCTCCTCGCCGGTCTCCCGCTTGCCCGCAGGGATCTCCGTCAGCACCCGCTCAAAGGCGTACCGGTACTGCCGCACCAGCACCACGCGGTCCTCCCCATCGATGGCCAGGATACCCACGCCGCCCGGGTGCTCTACCACCTCGCGGCTGCTCTCCTTCCCGTTGGGCAGGCGCACCGTGTCCTGCCGCACCCGAATGATGCGGCCGCGGAACACCTCCCGACTGTCAATGGTCCTCTCCGTCAGATCCATGCCGTACACTCCTCTCGCCGTTTTTCCGCAGTATACCACACCCCGCGGCAAAAAGCCAGTCCCATGATCCTCTTGCGTCCCGCCGCAGGATGTGCTATACTATATGAATCAGCCCACAGGGAAAGGAGGTCCTCCCATGGAAAAGTCCGGCGTCAAGATCGCCGCCCAGAACCGCAAAGCGTTCCACGACTATTTTGTGGAGGACCGCTACGAGGCCGGCATCGAGCTGTTCGGCACGGAGGTCAAATCCATCCGCGCCGGCACGCTGAACCTGAAGGATTCCTTCTGCGTCGCCAAGGACGGCGAGATCTATGCCTACAGCCTCCACATCTCCCCCTATGAGCAGGGCAACATCTTCAACCGCGACCCCGACCGTCCCAAGCGCCTGTTGCTGCACAAGCGGGAGATCCGCAAGCTCCACGCCCTGCAAAAGCAGGATGGTTACGCCCTGATCCCCCTGTCCGTCTACTTCAAAAACTCCCGCGTGAAGGTGGAGCTGGGCCTGTGTAAGGGTAAGAAAACCTACGATAAGCGGGATGCCGTGGCCAAGCGGGATGCCAAACGGGAGATGGACCGCGCCATGCGGGAAAAGAACCGCGGCTGATACCACCTTATATTTTGCAGAAACGAGGACACTGTTATGGCCAATCCTATCGTCACCATCGAGATGCAGGACGGCGGCATCATTACCTGCGAGCTGTATCCCGACATCGCACCCCAGAGCGTGTATAACTTCATCTCCCTGGCCAACGCCGGCTTCTACAACGGTCTGATCTTCCACCGCGTCATCCCCGGCTTCATGATCCAGGGCGGCTGCCCCGACGGCACCGGCATGGGCGGCCCCGGCTACTGCATCAAGGGTGAGTTCGCCGCCAACGGCGTCAGCAACGACCTTCGCCACACCCGCGGCGTCCTCAGCATGGCCCGCGCACAGGCCATGGACTCTGCCGGCAGCCAGTTCTTCATCATGCACAAGGATGCCCCCCATCTGGATGGGCAGTACGCCGCCTTCGGCTGCGTCATGGACGGCATGGACGTGGTGGACCGCATCGCCAATCAGCCCCGCAACATGATGACCAACAAGCCCAAAAAGGACCAGATCATCGCCAAAGTCACCGTGGACACCCACGGCGAGACGTATCCGGAGCCGGAGAAGCTGGCGGACCCCTTCCGCAGATAATTTTCGCATTTCACAGCATTTATCAATTTTTTCACAGCGTTTGCACCGGCGGGGAGCATCCCCTCCCCGCCGTCCCATACGGGGCTGTACCGGTTTCGACGGGGGTGTGGAGGCTGGATAAGCGGGCGGCGGCGCCTGACCGCCATAAAACGGGCAATTTAAAATTAACTGACAACACTAACACTGTTGCCGTCGCTGCTTAAGCAGTGACCGTCTGAACCAGAGAGGCCACCGGCTGGGGAAGGCGTCGTTAAGGTGGCGTCCGTGAGGCGGGTAAGAGTTGCCCCGCCCATGCATCATGACTCTACTGAACTGCAAAGTCTGTCCGGTGTCTTTGCAGGGAGGGAATGCTGAAACCTGACTGCGCCCGGAGAAAGTCCTGTCAAAGTGCTTTCGGACAGGGGTTCGACTCCCCTCAGCTCCACCATTTGGACCGCACTCGAACACGCGAGTGCGGTCCTTTTTCTCTGATATTGCAGAAGATCGATGTGGGGCTTGACACCCGCCCGCTTCAAGGTCATTTTTCCCGTAGGAATGTCCTGGCGTTCCCGGCCGAAGCGGTCGATTTCCCACACCAGGAGGCAGTCGAAGCGCCCATTCTCCGCGTCTCGCAGCATCCGCTGAAACTCGTCACGGCCGACGACGTTCTCGCCAGACATCCGGAAGAAATAAGGCTCCAGAGAACTCCGGAGCTTCTCGAACTGGCCGAGTTTGATTTTACTGTTTTACGGCCAACCGGTATTGGCGGTCTTTTCTAATGCCTTTCGTCCATGTTTGCCTCACCTTCGCCGTGATGGGCCGTGACCTCCTCGATGGCCGTCTCCGCCCCCGAGTCTCCTCGCCCAGTGGCAAACCAGCCAGAAAATACGGGACACGCCCTGCGTATCCCGTATTTTTTGGTTGGTATTCATTCTCCCCCGCACTGCTGCCAGCGCCAGGCATCGCGGCACATATCCTCCAGCGACCGCCTCGCCCGCCAGTGCAGCACCTGCGCCGCCTTCTCCGTTCCGGCGTAGCACACCGCCGCATCGCCGGCCCGCCGCCCCGCCATCACGTAAGGCACCGTCACGCCGGTGGCCTGTTGGAAGGCGTTGATGAGCTCCAGCACGCTGGTGCCGCGGCCGGTGCCCAGATTGAACACCTCCGCACCGGTGTGCTCCTGCGCGTAGGCCAGCGCCGCCGCGTGCCCCTCCGCCAGATCCATCACGTGGACATAGTCCCGGATGCAGGTACCGTCCGGCGTGGGATAGTCGCTGCCGAACACGCTGAGCTTTTCCCGTATCCCCGCCGCCACCTGGGTGACATAGGGCATCAGGTTGTTGGGCACGCCGTTGGGCCGCTCCCCGATGCGCCCGCTCTCATGAGCGCCGATGGGGTTGAAGTACCGCAGCAGCACCACCGACAGCTCCGGCTCCGCCGCAGCCGCGTCCCGCAGGAGCTCCTCAATAAAATACTTCGTCCTTCCGTAGGGATTGGTACACTGCCCCACCGGCATGTCCTCCGTCAGCGGTGAGGGGCTCTCCCCGCCGTACACCGTGGCGGAGGAGCTGAACACCAGCCTCCTGCACCCGAACTCCGCCATGACCTCCAGCAGTGTCAGCGTGGTGTCCAGATTGTTGCGGTAGTACTTCACCGGCTTGCGCACCGATTCCCCCACCGCCTTGAAGCCCGCGAAATGGATGACCGCGTCAATACTGTGGGCCGCGAACACGGCCTGCATGGCCTCCCGATCCGCCGCGTCCACGCGGCACACCGCCATTTTCCGGCCCGTGATCTCCTCCAGCCGCCGCGGCACGTCCGGACTGCTGTTGGAGAAATCATCCGCGATCACCACGTCGTACCCCGCAGCGGCGCAGGCCGCCGCCGTGTGCGACCCGATGTAACCGGCCCCGCCGGTCAGCAGTATCGCCATCGCATACATCCCCCTTTCTTCGATATTCCCATGATACCGTGGTCCATGTCCCCTGTCAAGAAATGCCTTTGGGCGCAAACGGTAAATTGTTACTTTTTTTCACTTGCAAAAGTGAAAAATTATAGTATCATTATGACACGCGCCGCACTCTGCTGGACGGAGGCGGCAGCAGGAGGTAACATAATGAATCAAGAAACGAAGCGCACGAAACTTTCCGTGCACGATCTGGTACAGCTGTCTGTACTGATCGCCATCATGCTGCTGTTGGAGCTGACGGGCCTGGGTATGATCAAGACCGCGGGCCTGGAGATCACCATCATGCTGGTACCGGTCATCGTGGGAGCCATCGTCATGGGCCCCGCCGCCGGCGCCCTGCTGGGCGGTGTATTCGGCCTCATCAGCTTCTGGGAGTGCTTTGGCAAGAGCGCCTTTGGCGTGGTGCTGATGGGCATCAACCCTTTCCTCACCTTCCTTGTCTGCGTACCCACCCGCATCCTGGCGGGCTGGATCTGCGGCCTGGTGTTTCAGGCGCTGCGCAAGGTGGATAAGACCCGCCTGTTGTCCTTCGGCGCCGCCGGCCTGTCCGGTGCGCTGTGCAACACGCTGTTCTTCATGACCACCCTGTGCCTGTGCTTCTACAACACCGACTTCATTCAGGGCTTTGTGCAGGCTATGGGCAGCGCCAACGCCTTCCTGTTCGTCATCGCCTTTGTGGGTATCAACGGTCTGGTGGAGGCCATCGTGTGCTTCTTCACCGGCGCCGTCATCGCCAAGGCTGTGGTGTTCAGCAGCGGCAAGCTGGCTGCCCGCCGCACCGCTGTACAGAACGGAAAGTGAGGTAGAGCACTATGATCCTCGCGCTGGATATTGGCAACACCCATATCGTCCTGGGCTGCATGGAGGGCCGGCGCATCCGCTATCTGTGCCGCATGGCCACCAACCGGCTCACCACCGGCGCGGAATACGCCGTCACCATCAGCCGCCTGCTGGAGTTCGGCCATATCGCGCCTGACGCCTTTGACGGCGCCATTATCTCCTCTGTGGTCCCCCAGGTCACCCGCTCCCTGTCGGAAGCCGTGAAAATGCTGACCGGTGTGGAGCCCATGGTGGTAGGTCCCGGCATCCGCTCCGACCTGACGGTCCGTCTGGACGACCCCGCCACGCTGGCCAGCGACCTGCTGGTGGCCGCCGTGGGCGCGCTGGACGTGTATGAGCCGCCCCTGATCCTCATCGACATGGGCACCGCCACCACCGTCACCGTACTGGATGGCGAGGGTGCGTTCCGCGGCGGGGCCATCATCCCCGGCGTGCAGCTGTCCCTGTCGGCACTGGCGTCCCACACGTCGCTGCTGCCCGCCATCTCGCTGGATGCCCCGCCCCACGCCATCGGCACCAACACCGTGGACTGCATGAAAAGTGGCAGCATTCTGGGCGCCGCCCTGCTGCTAGACGGCATGATCGACCGCATGGAGGCCGAGCTGGGCCAAAAGACCACGGTGGTGGCCACCGGCGGTCTGGCCCGCTGCATTGTTCCCATCTGCACCCACGAGATCCTGCTCAACGAGGATCTTCTGCTCTACGGCCTTGCCGTGCTGTACGAAAAGAACCGCTGACAAAAAAGAGGTCCCGCGTCCGTAGACGCGGGACCTCTTTTTTTGCTACTCACCCAGCAGCTTGCCCCAGGTATCGCGGCCTACGATGCCGTCCGCCGCCAGACCGGCAGCCCGCTGGAAGCGTTTCACCGCCCCGGCGGTACCGCCGCCAAAGATACCGTCCACCGCGCCGCTGTCGCAGCCGTAGCCGTTGAGCAGGGCCTGTACGGCCCTGACGTGGCCGCCGGCGCTGCCTCTGCGCAGCACCGGCAGCAAAGACGCCGCACCACTCTTCCTGTCCGACGCCGCTGCCGCCGGAACTGACGGAGGCGATGGTTCCACCTCCCTGCCGTAGGCGATGGCGTCAAACGGGAAATGGGTCCCCGGACACCCCGTGGCGTTGACATCGCTGTGCCGCTGCACCGTGGTGACGCCGTACTTCTTCTTGAGATACGCCACCAGCTCCGTACCGGCCCTGCGCTGCACCGCCGGCATCTCCTCCTTGTCGAAGCTGCCCTCGAAGCACACGCCGATGCTGTCGGAATTGCTGCCTCCGGCGTGAGCGCCCACGGTGTCCTCCGGTCTGCCGCGGTACACCGTGCCGTCCTTCCGCACGAAGAAATGGTAGCCGATGCCGGACCAACCGTTGGCCAGATGCCATGCGTGGATCTGGTCGGCACTGCACGTCACCGCCGCCGCATGGTGCAGGATGATACGCCTGGTGACGCCGCGCCTGGCCAGCGTTCCGTTCCAGCGGTAGGTCTTTTCGATGATCTTCATACGCTCTCGTCCTCGCAGCTCTGGCAGTCCCGCTTATACTGTGCCGTGCTGATGCCCAGCAGAGCGCCCAGAAACGTAGTGACCACGGCCACGGTGCCCACCACCTGCTCGGCGTACAGCCAGCCCCAGATGCCGCTGAGTCCCCAGTACAGGGCGCTCAGCGCCGGCAGCACAATGGTCACGATCCATTTCAGGGTATCATATACCTTGTCGCTCAGTTTCATATTTCTTTCCTTTCCGGCCCTCCGGCCTGTTACATCTTATGTACCGGCAGCTTGTCAACTTCCAGCATTACCCGTCTGGCGCTGCCGTTTCCCCCCATTTTTTCGTAGGGCTCGTACAGGTATACCCGCAGGTTCTCATATTCGTCCTGGGTGATGTACCCCCGCTCCACGTAGGCCATGCCCAGATGGACGATGCGGTCGTGGGCCAGACCCACCAGCATCTTCCGCTCCGCATCGTCCTTGTCTGCCCGCCTGCCTACCAGTGCCCACAGGCCGGAGGACGCCAGTGCCGAGCCCAGCACCGCCGCCGTCAGCTGCATCCATGGTTCCACTTCACCTCACCCCTTCATATGCCCATGCTGTTGGCATAGTACGTCACGCCATCGATGCTCAGCGTGCTCTGCACCGGCTCCCCGCTCATGACGGGGCGGCAGTCCGCCGCCTTGCCGGGCCGCGCCTCCGCCGTGGTGTACAGCTGCAAGTACCGCTGGCACTTCCACAGCATCTCCGCCCAGTCCGGTATCTCGTTCACCGCCCAGCTGCCGTCCGGCTCCTGATGGGCCAGCGTGGATACGCCGCCCAGCTCCAGCTTCACTGCTCTCAGGTCGATACGTCCGTCGTCCGGCACGCCGAAGCCCACCGCGCCGATGTCCTTGCTGCTCACCGTCAGTACGTTCAGCGTATTGGCCTTCAGCGTCATGCCGATGCCCGGGTCCGTCCCCGCTGCCGTCATGACGTAGGCGCTGCACGCGCCCATCACCGGCCCCGTCAGCACAGACAGCGTTGCCACCTCCGTCACCGGCCACTCCAGCTTCTGCTGGTAGTACACGCGGGTTCCGGTGCCGGACTCCTCCAGCTTCAGCACTCCGCTTCCCACCGTGGCGTAGCACTGTGCTGACCGCGCCTGCCACCGGTCCACGGTGAGTCCTTTACCGCTGTACACCGTCTTGCCTCGCTGATTCACCGGCGCACCGAAATACCAGTTGTCCAGCAGATTCCGGTTCCACGGCCTCGCCTTGGCGGAGATGGCGCTGCCGCTGATGGCGATGCCCTCTCCCGCCGTGTAGGCAGGCCCCGCCGGCCCCTGGAGTCCCTGCACGCCCTGAGGCCCCTGCTCTCCCTGCGGGCCCGCAGGGCCTACATCGCCCTTGTCGCCTTTGTCGCCCTTGTCGCCCTTGGGACCGCCGCTCCCCACCGGCAGCCGGCTGGTCTGATAGCCGCCGCTCTCCTCGTTCCACAGCAGCCAGTAGCCCTCCGCCCCCGCCTTGGGCGGATGGTCCATCATCCGCTGCAGCCGCTGCTCCAGTTCCGTAAACTTGGCGGGGATCTCCGGCCACGCCGTGTCCCCCGACAGGCTCCGGGGGATGAACACCCGCACCACGGTGCTGTGCCGCTGCACCGCGCCGTCAGCTCTGGCCGTGGCCCGCAGCTGTATGGCGTACTCCCCACTCTGGGGCAGGTCCTCCCGCTGCAGCAGCACCTGTCCGCCGCCGCTGACCTGCTCCAGCGTCAGGATGTTCAGCCCGCCCTCCGGCGCCTCCATCAGCACCTCCCAGTCATACCCCTCCGGCAGCTCGCCCCGGATCTCCAGTGGGACGCTGCCGCTGTCGAACTGCATGGCCACCGGCGCGCCGTCCCACGTGAGATGCCATTCCTTAAATTGGATCATGTCGCTTCCCTCCTATCGTTGGTTTCGTCTCTGCACGCCCCGCAGCCCTTTGCCGCACGCCGGCATGCAACGCGCCCCGGAACCTTTTTCCCGCCATGCGCCTGCATTGCGGCGCTTCCATGCGGTTTTTTGTATCCTCCCCGTTCTTTTTGTACTTTTTCAATAAATTTTTCCGCTTTTATTGCTTTTCCCAAAAATTATGGTATACTATCAGTGTTTGCTTACATAACAACTTTTTACCTGTGCTGATACCACATCTTCCGCCGCCCTGTGCGGTATGAAGTTACCGTACTCTGGACAAACTGTGAGCAGAGCTTATTGACCATCTGAAAAGAGGGAACTGCCTTGAACAAATACATGATCCATGGCGGCCATCCGCTGTTTGGCGAAGTGACCATCAGCGGCGCAAAGAACGCCGCCGTCGCCATTATTCCCGCCGCCCTGCTGGTGGACGGCACCTGCCGCATTGAGAACATCCCCCAGATCAGCGACGTGACCCTGTTCTTCTCCATTCTGGAGGAGCTGGGCGCCCGCATCCGCGTCCTGAACCGCCACGCGGTGGAGATCGACTGTCACGCCATCCACAGCACCCGCCCGTCCTATGATCTGGCCCGCCGTATCCGCGCCAGCTATTACCTGCTGGGCGCTTTGCTGGGCCGCTTCGGTCAGGCCACCGTGGCCATGCCCGGCGGCTGCAACTTCGGCGTCCGCCCCATTGACCAGCATATCAAGGGCTTCACCACCATGGGCGCCGAGGTGTCCGTGGAAGGCGGCTTTATCCACACCGCCGCCAAAGACGGCCGTCTCGTGGGCGCGCCGGTGTATCTGGATGTCGTCTCCGTGGGTGCCACCATGAACATCATGATGGCCGCCGCTCTGGCTGAGGGTACCACCACCATTGAAAACGCCGCCAAGGAGCCGCACATCGTGGATCTGGCCAACTTCCTGAACTCCATGGGCGCGGACATCAAGGGCGCGGGCACCGACTCCATCAAGATCCGCGGCGTGAAGAAGCTCACCGGCGGCACCTACTGCATCATTCCCGACCAGATCGAGGCCGGCACCTATATGGCCGCGGTGGCCGCCGCCGGCGGCCAGCTGCTGCTGAAGAACATCATCCCCAAGCACATGGACTGCATCAGCGCCAAGCTCATGGAGATGGGCGTGGCCGTGGAGGAAAATGACGATACGCTGCTGGTCCGCCGCAGTGAGCCGCTGCAGAAGGCCAACGTCAAGACCCTGCCCTACCCCGGCTTCCCCACGGATATGCAGCCGCAGATCGCCGCCGTGCTGTCTCTGGCCCAGGGCACCAGCCTTGTCACCGAGGGCGTCTACGGCGCCAACCGCTTCAAGTACGTGGACGAGCTGAAGCGCCTGGGCGCCCACATTCAGGTGGACGGCAAGGTGGCCGTCATCGAGGGCGTTGACCAGCTGGTAGGCGCTCCCATCCAGGCCTGCGACCTGCGGGCCGGCGCGGCGCTGGTCATCGCCGGTCTAGCCGCCAAGGGTACCACCGAGCTGAGCTGTGTCCAGTATATCGAGCGCGGCTATGAGGATCTGGTAGGCAAGCTCCGTGCCGTGGGCGCGGACATCGCCATGGTGGACGTGCCCGAGGAGAGCGAGGCCGAATCCCACATCAGCTGACAGGAGCCAGGACAGCGTTTGCTGCGAGAGGCCGCAGCCTTTGCGGCCTGCTGCGGCAGACGCTGTTATTTTTCCGGAAAGGTACATACCGCTTTGATCACCCTACATACACTGGCCAGCGGCTCCGAGGGCAACAGCCTGCTGGTCTCCGCCGACGATACCCACCTGCTGGTGGACGCCGGCATCTCCGCCCGCCGCATCAAACAGTCTCTGGCCCTGCTGGGCCTGACGCCGGACGACCTGTCCGCCATTCTCATCAGCCATGAGCACACGGACCACACGGCGGGGCTTGCCACTCTCCTGAAGCACCACCCCATCCCGCTGTACGCCACCGGCGGCACGGCCTTCTACCTCCGTCCCCGTCTGCCCCAGCTGGACAGCTGCCTGCGTCCCGTATCCCCTGGCAGCAGCTTTCCCGTGGGCCCCGCACAGGTGACGGTATTCGCCACCAGCCACGACGCGGGGGAAAGCGTGGACTACCGCGTGGACTGCGGCGACGCCGCCGTGGGCATCCTCACCGACACCGGCTTTGTGCCGGAACCGGCGGCCGCCGCCCTTACCGGCGTGGATCTGCTGGTGCTGGAGAGCAACCACGATGTGGAGTGGCTTTGCTCCGGCCCCTACCCCTACTCCCTGAAACAGCGCATTTTGGGCCAACGCGGCCACCTGTCCAACGAGGACGCCGCCGCCTTTGCCCGCCGCATGGCGGAGTGCGGCACCCGCTGCATCGTCCTGGCCCATCTGAGCCGCGAGAACAACACGCCCCAGCGGGCGCTGGCCGTCATGGAAACGGCCCTGTCCGGTCTGGATGTGACCGTAGAGGTGGCCCCTCGCGGCGAGCTGAGCGCCTGCTACGGAGCGGAGGTGACACTGTGCAGAAGGTGACCGTCCTCTGCGTCGGCAAGCTGAAGGAGAAGTTCTATCTGGAGGCTGCCGCCGAGTACGCCAAGCGTCTCCAGCGGCTGTGCCGTCTGGAAATCATTGAGCTGCCGGAGAGCCGTCTGCCCGACGAGCCCTCCCCCGCCGAGATCCGCCGCGCTTTGCAGACGGAGGCCGCCGCCATCCGCGAAAAGCTGCCCAAGGGCGGCGCGCTGGTGGCCCTGTGCATCGAGGGCAAGCCCTGCTCCAGTGAGGAGCTGAGCCGCCGCCTGACGGAGCTGGGGGTGCAGGGCAAGACCCAGCTCACCTTTCTCATCGGCGGCAGCGTTGGACTGGACGAGAGCCTGAAGCAGCAGGCCGACTGGCGGCTGAGCATGTCGCCCATGACGTTCCCCCACCACATGGCCCGCATCATGCTGCTGGAGCAGATCTACCGTGCCTACCAGATCGCCGGCGGCGCAAAATACCACAAATAGGAGGTCTCACCCATGGAAAACTGGAGCTTTACCGGCCGTCCCGATGTGCCCGCGTGGCCCAAGGACGAGTCCGGCCGCGACGAAAAGGCCGCGCTGCTGAGGCAGACCTTTGACTCCCCCGCCGACGCCGACACCGTCATCTCCCTGCTGTCGGCCTACGGCGTCCCCTGCTTCAAATACTACGACCGCGAGGGCGGCGCCGGTAAGGTCATCAACGGCTTTTCCGGCTTCGGCGTCAGCCTGTATGTCCCCGCCTCCCGTCTGGAGGAGGCCCGGGACATTCTGAATGCCACCCCCGTGGAAAGTGACGAGTAAGTGCATAAAAATCCGGAAAGGAGTACCGATATGAACTACAAACAGGAATACGAGCGCTGGCTCCGCAGCGACGCCCTCTCCCCCGCCGAGCACGCGGAGCTGGAGAGCATCGCCGGCGACGAAAAGGAGATCGAAAACCGCTTCTACGGTCCGCTGGAGTTCGGCACCGCCGGTCTGCGGGGCACCATGAAGGTGGGCCTGCACCAGATGAACATCCACGTCATCCGCTGGGCCACCCAGGGCTTCGCCAACGTCATCGCCGCCGAGGGTGAGGACGCCAAAAAGAAGGGCGTGGCCATCTGCATGGACTGCCGCAACAACAATATGCTGTTCTCCCACGCCGCCGCCGAGGTCTGCGCCGGCAACGGCATCCACGTCCGCATTTTCGAGTCCCTGCGGCCCACACCGGAGCTGAGCTTTGCTGTCCGCTATTACGGCTGTCAGGCGGGCATCAACGTCACCGCCAGCCACAACCCCAAGGAGTACAACGGTTATAAGGTCTACTGGTCCGACGGCGCCCAGCTGCCGCCCCAGCACGCCGACGCCATCGCCGCCCAGCTGGAAAAGATCGACATCTTCACCGGCGTGAAGCGCATGGACTTTGAGGAAGCGGTAAAGGCCGGTCTCATCGAGATCATGGGCGAGGAGACGGACCGCGCCTTTATGAAAGAGGTCATGGCCATGGTCAACGACCGCGAGTCCATGTCCAAGGTAGCCGACACCTTCAAGGTGGTCTACACCCCGTTCCACGGCTGCGGCTGGAAGCTGGTGCCGGAAGCCCTGCGGGGTCTGGGCGTCAAGCACCTGTACTGCGTGGAGCAGCAGATGGTGCTGGACGGCAACTTCCCCACCGTGGCCTCCCCCAATCCCGAGAATCCCGAGGGCTTTTATCTGGCCATCGAACTGGCGGACAAGGTCGGCGCCGACTTCATTCTGGGCACCGATCCCGACAGTGACCGCGTGGGCATCATGGTCCGCGACCATGCGGGAAAGTTCGTGGCCGTCACCGGCAACCAGACCGGCGTGCTGCTGCTGGATTATCTGATCGGTGCGCTGCGCCGCGCCGGGAAAATGCCGGAAAAGCCGGTGTTTCTGAAGTCTATCGTCACCACCAACATGGCCCGTACCGTGGCCGAGGCCAACGGCATCACCTGCTGCGACACCTTCACCGGCTTTAAGTTTATGGCCGAGAAAAAGGCGGAGCTGGAGTCCTCCGGCCAGGGTGAGGTCATTCTGTCCTACGAGGAGAGCTACGGCTATATGATGGGCGACTACGTCCGCGACAAGGACGCCGTCACCGCGTCTCTCATCATCACCGAGATGGCGGGCTGGTACGCCGCCCAGGGCATGACCCTCTACGATGCGCTGCAGGCCCTGTACGTCAAGTACGGCTGGTACGGCGAAAAGACCCACAATCTGGTGATGCCCGGTGTGGACGGGCTGGAGAAGATGGCCGCACTGATGAAGCATCTGCGCCAGACGCCTCCCGCTGACATCGCCGGGGTGGCCGTCACCGTCCGCAAGGACTATGCCGACGGAACCGCAACCGATTGCGCCACAGGGGTTTCCAGCCCCATGGAGCTCCAAGGAAGCAACGTGCTGCGCTACGAGCTGGCCGATGGCACCACCATTCTGGTGCGCCCCTCCGGCACAGAGCCCAAGATCAAGATCTACATCCTCACCCGCGGCAAGGACGCGGCGGAGCGGGACGCCAACCTCGTCAAATACTCCGCCTGGGTGGAGACCCTGGTCAGGTAACAGCGGCGCGCCCCTTTTGACCCCCGATTTTCGTAAAAAAGAACTGCATGATGAAGAAAAAAAGAGACTGGGAACTTTCCCAGTCTCTTTTCTGCGTTTTTTGCCGAAACGGTCATCTCCAGATCTCGCTGTAGAAGTAAACGGCCAGCATACCCGGGCCCACATGTGCGCCGGTGACAGGTTCATGACACACGGTGAGGATCTCTCCGGTGCAGCCCACCTGCCGCAGCTTGGTGGCCACCACCAGCGCGTCCGCCGGAGAACCGGCGTGGGAGATGCCCACGGGGGCGCTGCGGTCCTCCACCATCTGGTCGTACAGCTTCACCAGCTCCTCGATGCCAGCCTTCTTGCCGCGGACCTTGGAGAGCATCACGATCTTGCCCTCCTCGTCGCCCTCGAGGATGGGTTTGATCTGCAGCAGCGTACCGGCCAGCGCCGCACCGCCGGAGATGCGGCCGCCCTTGCGCAGGAACTTCAGCTCGTCCACCATAAAGTGCTGGCGCATCTTGCCGATAAGCTGGTTAGCGCGGGCCACGATCGTCTCCATATCTGCGCCCTTCTGCGCCATATCGGCGGCTTCCAGCACGATGAGCCCCTCGCCCAGGGAAGCGCCGCGGCTATCCAGCACGCGTATGTCACGGTCGGGGTAGCGCTCGCGCAGCTCCTGCGCCACCACGCTGACGCCCCAGCAGGTGCCGCTGACACCGCCGGACAGCCCCACATACAGCACATCATCGCCCCGGTCCAGCACAGGCTCCATGGCCTCGCGGGCGGCCAGCGGTGTGATCATAGAGGTCTTCACCTCCGCACCCTTACGCATAGCCTCGTAAAAGGCGTGGCCGTCAAAGGGCTTGGATATGTCCACCGGCTCACCGTCGATGGTATAGGTCAGACACAGCTCCGTGATGCCGTACTGCGCCCGCAGCTCCGGCGGCAGATTGGCCGCGTTGTCAGTCATTACTTTGATCATAATGCGTCTCCTTTGAGGATAGATATGTATTATATTACAGCCGTGCGCGCACCCAGTCGGCCAGCGTGTCGAACAGGCAGCGATAGCCGGACATGGTCAGATGGATGCCGTCGGCGGCGATAAGACCGGACAGATCGCGCTGGGGCAGGAACTGCCGCCGCACGTCGATAAGGGGCACGCCATCGGCAAAGGCCAGAGCCGCCACCGCGTCGGAGTACAGCTCCTGGTGGCGGTAAATGCGTCCCACATCTCCCAGCCAGCGCAGCACGCTGCCGCCGTCCGTCTTTTGAGAGATAAATCGGAAATACCGCTGTCCGTCAATGGGCGGCAGCGTCATCAGCACCGGCTGCACGCTCTGGTCCCGGAGCTTTTGCAGCATGGAAAGCAGGGTGCTTCGAAACTCCGGCAGGGCCGTACGTGGAATGTGCTCCTCCTCCGGACGAGCGGCGACGGCCTCCCAGTCGAAGTCGCTGTCGTTGCCGCCGTAGGCCACCAGCGCCCAGCGGGCATCCATGCCCCGCTGCACATCGTGCTCCACCAACGCCAGGCCCTTGGTCACTGTGGCGCCCATCTTGGCGCGGTTCACCACCTCCAGCCGGTCGCTGGGATACTGGGCCATCACCTCCGGCAGATGGAAGTGGTAGCGCATATCCGCGTCGGGCATGGTGGCCTTCAGCAGAGAATCACCGTAGATAAAAGCACGTTCCATAGGACTGCCTCCCCATGTGGTTTTATCTAATATAGCATATTAGCACACGCGCGTCAATAGATTTTTCTGCTGGATTTCTTGCATGATGTGCCCGTATGTGGTATACTATACAGTAAATCGGATACAGGGGTGTTGCTATGGAATATGACAAGGAATTGATCGCCCACAAGCTGCAGCGGTGGGACAAGTTCATCACGGATTATCATCTGCCGGACTGGGAGACGATACCGGATTTCGGCCTGTATATGGACCAGGTCATCGTACTGCTGGAGCAGTATCTCAGCTTCATTCCCGCGCCGGTGGGCGGCAAGGAGCGCTTTGTCACGTCCTCCACCATCAACAACTACGTTCGGCTGAAGATCATGCCCGCGCCGGAGAAGCGGAAATACCACCGCATCCACATCGCGTACCTCATCATGATCCTGACCATGAAGCAGAGCCTGAGCATCAGCGATGTGCAGAAGAGCCTGCCCGCTGACAGCCACGAGACGGACGTCCGAGCGGTGTATGAAGATTACTCGCTGAAATTCCGCCGGGTGGGGCTGTTTTTCAACCAGCAGGTGCAGTCCGGGTCGGAGGGCATCCGCAGCGCCAACGAGCAGAACGGCAATAACGCCGTGGAGCTGCTGGTCATCGAAAGTGCGCTGATCGCCGGGTTCTCCAAGATATTGGCAGAGAAGCTGATACGCCTGTGCGGCGCAGATGCCGAGGATGTGCTGGCCGCGGAGCAGACACCGCCCCAGCCGTGATCAACAGGCCTATTGTATAGCATTTCCGAGGGAAATATGTGAACGAACTATAAAATCCGTGGCCGAAAGGCCACGGATTTTCTTATGGCGCGGCGCATATACTCCCGCGAGGTGATCGTATGAAAAAGCTCCTGCCGTATGTGCTGGCATTCCACGCCGCCCTGGCCGCGGCGATCCTGCTCTGGGCGCTGCAGGAAAAGTTCCCCGGCCCGCTGACCAACACGCTCTCCCCCGTATGGAACAGCCCATGGGAGATGGGCAAAGCCGCATTCTTTCCCCTGCTGGCGGCGGCACCGACGCTGTGGGTGCTGCAAAAGGGCGGCAGCCGGGGCGGACTGTGCCTGATGGCCCTGTCCGGCGCGGCGCTGGCCCTGGCGCTGGCCTGGACGCCGCTGGCGCCGGCGGCGGTGGCCGTGCTGGCTATCACGGCGGCGCTGGTCCTGTACGCCGCCCTGTGGCGGCGCGTCTCCGGTGACGCGCTGCCCTGGTACCTGCTGACTGCCGCCCTGACTGTGGCCTATATCCTGCTGACCATTTTGCCCCCCGCCGGCGGCATATTTACCCCGTGTACCGTGGCGACCGGCGGCACCATCCCGTTTTGAGGGCACAAAAGCCTCCCCCTTGGAGTACGGCCTGTTTCCCTCGTAGGGGCCGATGCCCACATCCGCCTGCATGCAGGGGTTCCCGCTGAACACCCGTAGGGGCCGGCGTCCACAATGCAGGGGCCCCCGCTGAACACCCGTAGGGGCCGGCGTCCCCGACGGCCCCAAAAAAGGCACCCCGCAGAAAAGCAATCTTTACTATACCTCCCGCGGCAGCGGGAGGTATATATATTTATCCCCCGCGTCAGCGGGGATATTTATTTCGTCCGCGCCGACAGGTCAGGGATAAATAAGTACAAAAAAAGAAGCACCAAAAAGCAAATCAAGCTATACTATCCCTGGCCGACAGGCCAGGGATAATTAAGCGCAAAAAAAGAAAGGCCCCGTAGGAAAGCAGCATTTACTATCCCTCCTGCGGCAGCGGGGGATATTTATTTTGTCCGCGCCGACAGGCCAGGGATAAATAAGCGTAAAAAAAGAAAGGCCCAATGGGCCTTTCTCTTTTTTGAGTTTAATTAGAACTCCTTTTTCTTGCCGATGACCACAGCGGAGCCGGCGACGGAGGTCAGAGCCATACCGACGTACATAGCGATACCAGCGTCAAAGGTCTTGGGGGAAGAAGCGGAGGTAGTACCAGTGGTAGGGGCAGCAGTGGTTCCCTTAGTCCAGAACATCCAAACCTCGTTATCAATGACT